>Ga0209986_10000183_pt1 | contig 57540 bp, 31 predicted proteins | sample BlataG_FD_183168 | JGI IMG/M metagenome (GOLD analysis project Ga0209986, IMG submission 183168) | Deep subsurface microbial communities from Black Sea to uncover new lineages of life (NeLLi) - Black_00105 metaG (SPAdes) (version 2) | ecosystem: Environmental > Aquatic > Marine > Oceanic >... | reverse complement strand
CGAATATTAACCACGCTGTAACCAGCGGCATAGATATTTCCATCCATACCCCATACAATAGAATATGCCCTATCACCACTGTCGCCCGACCCATTATACTGATATACCCAATTGGTATCGCCAGTATCCTTATTCAAACTAATCACCAGGAAATCATAACTGGTTCCACTGCCGGTACAATATCCTGCTGCATAGATATTGCTGTCCGCCCCGTAAACTAAATCAATTGCCATATCTATACCATTTCCGGGACCATTATACCGATATACCCAGTTGGTATCACCAGTATCCTTATTTAGACTAATAACCATGAAGTCATTCCCAGTCCCAATACCTTGACTGTATCCAGCAGCGTAAATATTTCCATCCGCACCGTAAACAAGGGAATAAGCAACATCCGCCGAATCCACGGGCCCATTATACCGATACACCCACCGCTCGGTCTGACCAAAAACCGGCAAAGTGATGAGCATTAAGAACATAATCAAGGGGAAAACCCCTTGTCTTCGCCCCGAGGGCTCAGGCCCGAGGGAAAAACCCCTATCACCCTCACTTTTATCCTCTCCCTTCAAGAAAAAGGACATCTGTTTGAATCTGTTTCTATCTGTGTAATCAAAGGTATTGGAATTCTTGAAATTCCAATACCTCAAAACACTCATTACTACAAAACCTCTTTTAACTAACCTCATTGCAAACCTCCCTTTAAGAAATAAATACCTAAATTTCCTAAAATGCCTAAAAATTTATTTTTCATCAAAGCATAATACTTGGGTCTTTTAAAAAACTTTTTCTTGCTTTTTGCTTTACACAACATTATAATCTCTTCTTACCATTTATCAAGACCAACAAGACCAAAATGAAGATTTCTAAAAAAATTCTGATTACACAGATAAAAAAATTTCATAGCTTTAATCAACAGTCAATCCCAATCGGCGCTGAATCACCCGGTGCATCGTCATTCACCATACCACTCGGCCCAAACTCATAATTATCCTGGGCGAGTACAATCAAAGGGAATATCAAAAATATGAATATCTTCATAAAACCTCCTTTTTTAACCAAAGGTTAAAAAATAGATACACCCTGTTAAATACCATTAGTCTCACAACAATAGCTCTTACAAATTATGTTTATTGCTAATACATTGCTCTTTCATTACTAATAATTCCATATTTAACGGGGTAAATACGGATAAAGAGCAGATGCACACAGATTTATTTAATCCAGCTTCTCGACTCCCCCTCAACAGAGCACGGGATCGCTCGAAGAGTAATATAAAATTATTATTCGAGCCTGTCGAGAACTTTCTTTATTACCCTCTTTTATCCTCTCTGTCATTTTATCTTCGCCCTTTTTCTTCATAGCCCTCTATGCCTTCTTTAAGCCATTTTAAACTTCTTAACCCCTTTATATTAAATTTTAATCTCGAATATCTAAATGTCAATAGTTTCATTTTAAAGCACCCTCTCCTTTATCCTTCCCTCAGAGAGGGGGAGGAATGTGGGGAATGTCAATAATTCCATTTTAAACATTTTTTTTAACCTAATAGCTTTATTACCAATAGCTTATTTTAAACACAAAAAGGTATAAAAACCTTCAGAGGGCAACACCTCTGCAAGCCTTCATACCTTCTCTTTTTCCTATATTATTATAATGGTAATTTTTAATCTGTCAAGACCTCGATTTTCACTAAACCTGTATCACCATATTTTTGGTATTTCGCGAGAGACTCGCTCTCAAGGCTTGCTTAATCAAAAATATTGCATATAATTTGATGATGCTGAAAAAATTTGTATTAATCGATGCACATTCAATAATATTCCGCTCCTATTTTGCTTTTATTAATAATCCTTTGAGGAATTCAAAGGGTGAAAATACCTCAGGTATATTCGGCTTTTTAAACACCCTTGAAAAGGTCAAGAAGCGCATTGGCTCAGAGTATATTTGCCTTACCTTTGATGCACCGGGAAAAACATTTCGCGATGAGGTATATGAAGAGTATAAGGCAACCCGACCTCCTACACCAGCTGACATCCCATTTCAAGTTGAAAAGGTAAAACAAATCTGCCAATATCTGGGCATACCGAGTTTTGAACTCGAAGGGTATGAAGCCGACGATATATTAGCAACCTTTGCCCTGAAGTTGAAGCACAAAGGAGAAGTATACATTGTTACATCAGATAAAGACCTTATGCAGCTGGTCAGCAATAAAATCTTCGTCTATGATGCATATAAGGATCTGATATATGATCAAAAACAGGTCGTAAAAAAATTTGGCGTGTCACCCGAGCGCGTTGGTGAATATCTTGCGTTAACCGGGGACGCAAGCGACAATATTCCAGGCGTTCCTGGTATTGGTCCAAAGCGGGCTGTCGAAATTCTCAAAAAATACCCTGGTTTTGAAAATGCTATACAAAACGAAAAAAGAATAGTCGAGCACAAAGAACAGGCATTGCTGTCAAAAAAATTAGTAACACTTGAATGCAATGTACCACTCGATATTAAGACACAGGATATTGCCGTACAAGAACCTGACATTGAAAGACTCATGCCGATTTTATTGGATCTTGAATTGCATTCATATATTAAAATTCTGTCAAAAACCACCCTGCCAGAAGTTGCGTCCAAAAATATTAACAGTGTAGCTGACATCAAAACAGGCAGAACAGTCGGAATCTTTTTAGGGGAAAATAACGAAATCTATTTATGCACAGATACCAATAAAGTATATACAACATCTCTGAATATTATTAAAGACATATTAGTTGATAAAAATATTGTCAAAATTGGATACAATCTAAAAGAACTCGCAAAAATCATTGACATAAAATCACCGCTATTTGATGTTGGTATCGCAGCGTGGCTCATGGATCCCAATAAGAGGGCATACAAATTAGAGGACATTGCATTGCATAACTTAAATGAGTATTCAAAGATGACGCCGGCTAATGCGACACGATGCCTTTTTCAACTCTACCCAAAACTCGCTAAACTCCTTGCAGACCAACAAGAACTCTACCAGAAAATCGAGGAACCGCTCATCCACGTGCTCGCGCACATGGAACAGAAAGGCATAAAGATTGACCTTATCTATCTCCAGAAACTGGGAAATGAATTCGCCGGAGAAATTTCCAGGATGGAAAAACAAATCCATGAACTTGCCGGTAAGGAATTCAATATCAATTCACCAAAACAACTGTCAAAAATCCTCTTTGAGGATTTGCAATTAAAACCATTAAAACGAGGCAAGAGCCACTACTCAACGAATGTTAATGTACTTCAGCAGCTCAGTCTTGTTCACGAGTTACCCAAAATAGTACTCAGATTCCGCGAGTACTCAAAAATAAAATCGACGTTTATCGATCCCCTAATAGCTGTTGCAAAAAATAATCGAATCCATACAACATTCAATCAAACAGGGACATCAACTGGGCGTTTATCTTCGAAAAACCCTAATATTCAGAACATACCGATACGTACCGAAGTGGGCCGCAGGATTAGAAAAGGCTTTATTGCCGACAACGGTTTCTATCTTATCTCAGCAGATTACTCTCAGATTGAACTAAGGCTTTTAGCCGATATATCAAAAGATGATAATTTAATTAATGCCTTCAAACATAATAAGGATATTCATCGCCATACGGCATCCTTAATCTTCAACATTTCTGAAAAAGATGTTGATGAAAGCAAAAGAAGAATGGCAAAGGTCGTCAACTATGGTCTAATTTATGGAATGAGCGACTATGGACTCGTTCAGAGACTCGATATTCGGCTCGAGGAAGCAACCCAGTTTATCGAATTATATTATAACCTCTATCCTAAAGTAGAAAGATGGCGGGATCAGGCAATTTCCCTTGTTGAAGATAAAGGATATACTGAAACGATGTTCGGCAGAAAAAGACCCTTACCCGATATACATTCAAAAAATCACGCTCTAAGGGAATTTTCAAAACGAGCAGCCATAAATACCCCAATCCAGGGAACCGCCGCAGATCTTATTAAACTGGCAATGATTGAAACAGAAAAAAGATTACTGCAGGCAAAATTTAAGAGTGGATTACTCTTATCTATCCATGACGAATTAGTGTTTGAGATTGAAAAGGAGCGAATCGACGAAGCAAAGGAGATTATTAGAGAAAATATGGAAAACGTAATTGAACTCGCCGTGCCAATAGTAGTTTCAATCGGTATCGGTAAAAATTGGAACGAGGCACATTGATATTTTTTCATTATTTTTTGTAACTCCTCTCCGTCTTTCTCATAGTGCAGCTATAATTGAGTATGTCTTTATTGTTAGCGTATTCACTAATCTTCCATTATGCGTTCTCTTCCTTGTCATTGCGAGTCCGCCAAGTTTCGCGGCGGACGAAGCAATCTCATTAACTCTCGCAAACATAGAAGATTGCTTCCCTTCAACAAGCTCCCCTCGCCTGCGCTCGGGACAGGTAGGGCAGGCACAAGATGGGTATTAGGTTAGGGTTTTGGACGCGGGAATTTTTTGCGAAACCAATTGTTTTGAAATTAAGAATCCAGCCTATCATAAGATGGGCTGGATAAATTTGGTATTTGGATTTTATTTGTAATTTGCCTGCCCCGTGAAAGGCGAAGCATATTTCACTGGGGTGCTTGGAATTTGGGATTTTAGTTCATCGGGGGGTTGACCCCGTTAAATACATCAACATCCGAACAAGTAAACTTTTTAGATATCTATAGTTAATTTAACGGGGTTGACATTTGTCAAAATTTATTTATAATTACAGTCTATGAAAACTAAAGTATTGAAGACAAATGATGTCGTTCGAAATTGGTATGTGGTGGACGCTGGAGATAAAGTTTTGGGCAGACTTGCTTCAAGGATTGCCCGAGTTTTGATCGGCAAGAATAAACCACAATATACGCCCCATATAGATTGCGGTGATTTTGTTGTGGTGGTAAATGCTGATAAGTTTCACGTCACTGGTAAGAAACTGACGGATAAAATATATTATTCGCATTCTTTTTATCCTGGCGGGCTAAAGCAGATAAATCTTGAATTGATGCTGAAAAAACATCCAAAAAGGCCTATTTACCATGCAGTAAGCGGCATGTTACCCAAGAATAAATTAAGAGCTAAGAGGTTGAAGCGGTTGAAGATTTACACATCGGTAGACCATCCCCATAAAGCACAATCGCCCGTGAAGATTGATTTATTAAAAGAAACAGGTTTTAAGGAGGAAAAAAATATATGACTGAGATTATAACTGGTTCTCGAAAAAGAGCAACAGCACAAGTAATCCTGAAATCTGGTAGTGGTATTATAAAAATTAATAACTGCGACTCTTTGAAATATTTCGGTAGACAGGATCTTGTAGACCTTGTCAACCTGCCTTTAAAGACTGCGGGAATTATGGGCAGTATTGATGTCAAAGTAAAGGTACTGGGCGGAGGAATATCAGGACAGGCGGGCGCAGTATGTCACGGTATTGCCAGGGCACTGCTGAAATATAACCCTGAATTGAGATCGACATTGAAGAGTGCCGGATTACTGAAGCGTGACCCAAGAGAAAAAGAACGAATGAAGTATGGATTGGCAAAAAGAAGAAAGAAATTTCAATTTTCTAAGCGATAAGGAGGTATTTTGGAACTTGTGGGTATTGAGGAACTAATAACAGCTGGCGTACATTTTGGGCATCGAACTAAACGTTGGAATCCTAAAATGCGAAAGTATATATTTGGTAAGAGAAACGGTGTACACATAATTGACCTACGTCAAACACAGGAAACATTGAAACGTGCATATGAAGCAACAGTTCATATTGCTGAACAGGGTAAAGGTATTCTCTTTGTTGGAACCAAAAAGCAGGCAAAGGATATTATTAAAGAAGAAGCAGCGCGTGGTCATATATTCTACGTCACGGAAAGGTGGCTTGGTGGTCTATTGACCAACTTTGATACTTTGAACCAACGTGTCAACACGCTGAGAGAATTCGAACAGATGAAAGAAGATGGTCGGTGGGCACTATTTTCCAAAAAGGAACTTTCTAAGCTTGAAAGACAATATAATAAATTATCAAAATATTTTCGAGGCGTAAAAGAAATGGATCGTTTACCCGGATTGGTCTTTATCGTGGATATCAAAAAGGATGTAACTGCACTCAGAGAAGCTAAAAGAAAAAATATCCCGATTGTAGCTATAGTTGATACCAATGTTGACCCGGTTGATATTACCTATCCAATCCCGGCAAATGATGACTCTATCAGATCAATTGCCCTTATTACAAAAATACTCATTGATGCCGTTGTAGAAGGAAGAAAGGGATTTGAAACCGAAGAAGAAGAAAAGGATAAATATGGATCTGGAAAAAGTTAGAGAGTTAAGAGCAAGAACCGGCGCTGGTATTGTTGAATGTAAAAACGCCATCACTGAAGCTGAGGGCGATCTGGATAAAGCAGTAGATATTTTAAGGAAAAAAGGATTAGCCTTGGCTGCAAAAAAAATCGGCAGAGTCACCAAGGAAGGCATTATTGATGCCTATATTCATCCTGGTGACCGACTGGGGGTATTGGTTGAAGCTAATTGTGAAACAGATTTTGTTGCGAGAACACAGGAATTTAAGCGATTCATTCGTGACATTGCCCTTCAAATAGCAGCCAGTGAACCAATAGCAGTAAGCCGTGAAGAACTTCCATCTGATGTGATTGAAAGAGAAAAAGAAATATACCGGAGTATGGTTAAGGATGTCAAAAAACCTTCTGAGATTGTCGAAAAAATAGTAAATGGCAAATTAGAAAAATTTTATTCTGATGTTTGCCTTTTAGAACAGCCATTCGTAAAAATACCAGAAAAGACAGTAGGCGAGTATGTAAAAGAACAGATTGCAAAATTTGGCGAAAATATCGTAATCCGACGTTTTGTACGTTTTCGCCTCGGTGAATGAAAAGGACACAGATTACACAGAAAGAAAACACAGCTTCAAAGAAGACACCAAAATATAAGAGGATCATTTTTAAAATTTCAGGCGAGATTTTAGGAGGCGGTAAAGAAATATTCAACCTGGAATCTATTGATTATATAATTAAACAAATTACTGCAATCAGTCGTTTAGGCACAAAGATAGGAGTTGTCGTAGGCGGTGGTAACCTTGTAAGGGGACGCGAGGCAAGATGGTTAGACAAGGTTGATGCTGATATATGCGGCATGATGGCAACAATAATCAATGGCATTATAATTCATTCACAACTGCGCAAAAATAATATTCCGGCAAAATTGAGTAGCGGTATTGAGGTCAACGGTGTCGTCAAGCGCTGTAATAAATTTGAGGACTTAAAGGTTTATGAATCAGGCGGCATCCTTATCTTTGTTGGCGGCACAGGAAATCCTCTTTTCACAACCGACACCGCTGCGGCTCTTAGAGCAGTAGAATTCGGCGCAGATGTTTTAATAAAAGCAACAAAGGTTGAAGGGGTATATTCAACCGACCCGGAAAAAAATCGCAAGGCAAAATTTTATAAAAGACTGAAATTCAATCAGGCAATAGCAAAAAATCTTGGGGTCATGGATTTAGCTGCATTTAATATCTGCAAAGAATCAAATATCCCGATCTGCGTTTATAATCTTATGAAGTATCCTTTAAGTAAAATAATTAAAGGAGAAGATATCGGAACACTAATAACAAACAGAGGGTAAAATGAATAAAAACATTAAAGAGAATGCAAGAACAAAAATGGAGAAATCAGCATCTCTCTTAGCTCAGGAATTATCCAAGCTCAGAACCGGCCGGGCATCGCCGGCCCTTTTAGATGGAGTAAAGGTGGAATACTATGGTAGCACATTACCGCTCAATCAGGTTGCGAGCATAAGCATCCCGGAGCCGCGTTTAATAATCATTCAACCCTGGGATAAAACAGCTTTAGAGGCAATTGAAAAAGCAATATACAAATCGGCAATCGGTCTGACGCCAAATAATGATGGAAACATAATTCGTTTACCAATCCCACCACTTACAACGGAACGGCGTGAAGAGATTGTCAAATTAACCCATAAAATAGGTGAAGATACCAAAGTAGCAATCAGGAATATACGCAGAGAAGCAAATAGTGAAATAAAGAAAGAAGAAAAGGATAAAAAAATGCCTGAAGACGAATCATTTAAAGCACAGGAGGTAATACAAAAAATCACTGATGAGTTCATTGAAAAGGTAGATGAAATACTCAAAAATAAAGAGAAAGAAATCAGGGAAACATAATTATATCCTGAATCCAATAATAAACTATTCCACTGAGCATTTGTCTAATATTTAAGGAGGAATTATGACAAACTTTTGGGACGATTTAACAAAATGGTTGGAAGAAGCATCCAAGGTCGTTGGTAAAGAGGCTGGGGATCTAACACTCAAAGGTAGTTTGAAATTTGAAATCTTCGAACTGAAACGTAAGTTGAAAGAAAATTACACCCATCTTGGCACTGAAGTTTTTGAGCAAGTTTTCATAAAAAAAGACCAGGCTTGGGACAAAAATCGTAAAATAACAACTATTGTTAAAAAAATTAGGGGTGTGCAAACAACATTGAGAAAAAATGAAATCGAGTATAAAAAAATAGGAAAAAAGAGCAAAAAAGGAACTATAAAGAAGAAAAGGTAATCAATATGCCGAGCAAAAAAATGTCCCGATGGGATCCCTTTAGAGAATTGGTAAATCTGAGAGATGAAATGGATTGTTTCTTCAACACTTTCTTTAACAGACAACTGGAAGACACCGAAGGTTTTTGGACGCCGGTAATCAATATTGAAGAGGATAATGAGCACTTTATTGTGAAGGCTGAACTTCCTGGTATCAAAAAAGAGGACATTAAAATATCAGTACGGGGAAATCTGCTTTCTATAACTGGTGGACGTAAACAAGAGAGTGAAATAAAGAATAAAACATTCCATCGTATTGAACGTTCTTATGGTAAGTTTATGCGGAAAATCACATTGCCCTCAGAAGTTAATGCTGATGAGGTACAGGCTAAATACAAAGACGGCATACTCACAATTACTCTTCCCAAACCTGAATCAATGAAACCAAAGGAAATCACAGTTGAACTTAGTTAAAAGAACTATTTAGTAGTCATTTTTTCTCCCTAAGTGGACCGTCGTAAATTTGCCGCGGTCATAGGATATTTGAGCAAATTGCCAAAGGAGGTTGTTATGGCGAATAAAATTTCTCTTCGAACTGCCGGTATAATTGCAGGTTCAGCTGCAGTATTTGCATTTCTCTTTGGAATAATTATCACAACCAGCCTTCCAACGCTGGTAAACAGAAGCGAAGCCCAAACCGAACAACTGGTATCAATTCCACTTATCAATGAAACGGGTGAGAGTCCTTTTACTAAAATAGCAGAAATTGTCTCACCAGCTGTAGTAAATATTTCAGCAGAAAAAAAAGTGACGAGAAATGCACCGGGTTTTGAATGGCATTTTGAAGGTCCTTTTGAGGATTTTTTCAAAGATTTTTTCAGAGGTATGCCAAAATTCGAAGGCAAGACGCAAACCCTGGGTTCTGGATTTATTATGTCTGAGGATGGTTATCTCATCACTAATTATCATGTAATCAGAGATGCATCTGATATCGTTGTAAAGCTGATAAATAAAAAAGAAATTAAGGGTGATAAAGTAAAAATCATTGGTGTTGATAAAAGAACTGATATAGCATTATTAAAAATAGAGGGTGACGAGAAATTCCCTTATTTAAAATTTGGTGACTCGGATAAGGTGAAGGTCGGTGATTGGGCAATTGCCGTTGGAAATCCGTTTCATCTTGAAGGAACAGTAACTGTAGGCGTTATATCGGCAAAAGGCAGAGCCAATATACCCCTTCCCGAAGGACCAGATTTTCAGAGTTTTCTGCAGACTGATGCGGCAATAAACCCGGGTAACTCAGGCGGACCATTAGTAAATATCCATGGTGAAGTCATCGGAATAAATACCGCAATCACCTCACCGAGTGGTGGAAATGTTGGGATAGGATTTGCAATTCCGGCAAATCTTGCCAAAAATATTATTGAGGAACTGAAAAATACTGGAAAGGTTACAAGAGGATATCTTGGCGTATACCTACAGGAAATCACTGAGGATTTAAAAAATGCGCTTGGTCTCCCCTCACTCAAAGGTGTATTAATAAGTGATGTCGTTGAAAATACGCCGGCGAGTAAGGCTGGTATAAAAAGCGGCGATGTAGTTTTAGAATTTAACGGCAAAGGAGTGGAGGATCTGCAATCGTTCAGAATTCAAGTGGCATCTACTCAGATTGGTAAAACAATTAAAATGAAGATATTCCGTGATAGTAGAGAAAAGATGATCAGTGTGAAGATAGGTGAATTTCCCGAAGAACTGAGCAGTGTTGTCGGTGAAGAAAAGGAAAAATCTGAATTAGGTCTGAAAGTAATAGCTGTAACCGACTCTCAGGCGCAGCGATTTAACCTTGAGACAAAAAGCGGTGTGGTCGTAATAGACATTATAGCAAATTCTCCTGCCGAAGAAGCAAGTATCAAAGTAGGCGATGTCATCCTGACTATCGGGAAAAATGAGATTAAGAATATCAATAATTACCGTGCAGCCGTATCAAAATTAAAAAAAGGTAAACCGATTATATTCCATATTCAAAGAGGCGGAAAAAAATTATACGTCGCAGTAACACCATAAACCATAATGTTGTTTTTCCTCTCAGTCTTTTTTTAAAAATTATAATATTTTTATGTTCCGAGTAATTACTGACCGGGGATTAAAACAGTATTTTGAAGAGATACGCCGGTATCCGCTTCTCTCAAAAGAAGAAGAGTTCAAACTTGCTAAAAGAATAAGAAAAAAAAATGACGAAGATGCCAAAGAAAAATTAATTTGTTCAAATCTGAGAATTGTGGTTTACATCGCCAAAAGATTTTGTAATCAGGGATTAACTCTTTCCGAATTGATAAATGCGGGAAATGAGGGCATTATTCATGCGACCACTAAATTTGACGAAAGAAAGGGTTACAGATTTAATACCTATTCTGTTTGGTGGATAAAAAGGGCAATCTATAATGCAATTAGTATGCGGCGCGGCATAGTTCCAAAAAGTTACCTGGCCAAAAGAACCTATGCGCAAACATTGAAATTCATTCAAAAAAAGGGCAAGGAACCAACAATCAAGGAATTGGCTGAAATTCTGAAGGTGGACGAAAGTGCTGTATCCCTCGCACTTAACGAATTGGTCCCGCCATATTCACTTGATGAAACATTCGAGAACTCAGAGAATCCTTATATTGAATCGGTTCGTCTTGATATTGAAGGTGCTAACAATCTCTTATCCCCGCCCCCTGATGTAATCTTTAAGAAAAAAAATCAAAAAGAAAAACTTTTAAAGGCATTAAAAAAACTTGAAGCGAGAGAACAGGAAATCTTAAAAAGAAATTTTGGACTGGGAGATTATGAAATGCACAGCCTTGAAGAAATCAGCCGAATAATGAATATAACGCGCGAGCGCGTACGTCAGATAAAAGAAAATGCATTGAGAAAATTGAAGATAGTTCTATCCCGGCTCAAAAGTTAAATGTACCCCGCACTTATACATAAGTGCGGGGTTATAGTTCCTCTATTAAAATCTCGGTATTTGTATAAATACAAATACCTGCAGCGATATTAATCGATTCTTCAACAATCTTCTTAGCGGACAGATCTGAGTATTTAATCAATGCACGGCAGGCAGCAAGGGCATAGGGACCGCCCGAGCCTATCGCTACGATCCCATCGTCCGGCTCAATAATGTCTCCAGAACCAGAAACTACATAGGCATGGTCTTTATCCAATATTGCGAGCAATGCTTCAAGTCGGCGCAAAACCTTATCCTGGCGCCAGTCCTTTGCCAGTTCAACAACACTCCTGGGCAGATTTCCCCTAAACTCCTCGAGTTTCGATTCAAATCGCTCAAAAAGTGTAAGGGCATCAGCAGTTGAACCAGCAAAACCAGTCAGAATCTTATCTCTATACATTTTACGGATCTTTCGAGCAGTATGTTTCATCACGATCTCACCTGTTGTCACCTGACCATCACATCCAATTGCAACCTTGCCATTATGTTTCAAACCAATAATAGTTGTACTTCTCATAAGCCTTATTATACTGAAAACTTACAATTTGTCAAATATAAATAAATTAGATGGCTTAAAAAGGCTATAAAAAACAACTGAATTGAGGTCTTGACATTTTTTAAGATTTGTATATAATTTTATGTATGAAACAAACAAGTTACATAAACAAGGAGGTCTATGAAAAAGATACTTGTGTTCTTTTTTCTTATCAGCTTCACCCTCGGAGAATGGAAGCAATGTGACGAGATAAAATTGCCCCAGGGTATTCAGGTCAATGACCTGGCAATAAATAATTCTGGAGAGCTCTGGCTCCTCTCCACATCATCAATATTGAAATACGAAGCAACGGCTAAGAATTCATTTCTTATTCAGAATATTGATGATGGTAAAATACTAACAGTATTTGATGATGAACTATATATCGTCGACAATAGCAACCGACTCGTCATACTAAACCTGGATAAGGAAAAACTGTTTCAATCGACCGGCCTTTTGTTCAATGCTCCGGGTCAAATAGGTATTGCTACTGCTGATAACAAACCGTTTATAATTATTCAGGAATCAGGTAGACTAACATTTGTACGCGACGAAGAAGTATTAGGTTCAATCAGTACTGATGTAGAAAGATTTAGCACAATCCCTTCAGCTGACTACGACAACAAACAAACCCCTTTGTATACACTCACAAATAATCGAATCTATGCATGGACTGATGGAACCATCAATAATACTGAAGCTTACAAAAAGAGAATGATATACAGCGCTTCAAATAAAATACTCGATTTCTCTACTGATAAAAGTGGTAATCTGTATGTTCTTTTTTCTGATTCTATGCTTGTCTTAAAACCTGATGGTGATTATAAAAGCAAGGCAGAAATTGATCACTTATCACTCGGCTCAAAGGTTCTAATCAACCCTGCAAATAATAACATACTCTTATTTAATCGATTACAAAACGTCGTGAAAATTCTATCCAGTATAAATAAAACCGGAAAAAGCGATATAATCGTCTTGAATGACAATCAACCCAATCCCGTTGACAATTACACTGAAATCGAATTTACTATTAACCAGCCTCTTAATTTAACCATTACTGTCTATAATCTGATTGGGGAGCCAGTCAAGGTTATTGCCAGAGGTCACTATACCAAAGGAACCCATCGGGTAACCTGGAAAGCTGATGATGGAAAAGGTAATCTTGTACCTAATGGCGTCTATTTTTACCGACTTGAATCAAAAAAGGGTGTTGCGATAAAACAGTTGATAGTACTGAGATAATTGCTGCTTGATAAAACAGAAGGCAGAAGATTAATCAATTCCTGTCTCTCTTTGGTGAAGCAGGCTATCCAGCGTCACGGATTTTTGGAAAAGAATTCGCGCGTCCTGGTCAGTGTATCAGGTGGAATGGATAGTCTGGTGCTACTTTTACTGCTCCTCGAATATAATCAGCGATATAATCAAAAATGGGGAATACATGCCTGCCACATAAACCCGCAATTTCCTGAGTGGCATATAGATAATTTAAAAAAAATCTTCAAAAAATACAGTATTCCTCATACCATTATTAAAATAAACATCAACAAAAAGATTAAAAATATCGATAAAAAATGTTATCCGTGCGCGCGGGAAAGAAGGAAAAAACTTTTAGAAGTTGCCGATAAACTCGGTTTTTTTCAAATTGCCTTTGCCCATCATAAGCAAGATGTAGCTGAAACAATATTATTGAATATGATATATAACGGTGAGATGTCTACACTTGTTCCAAAGCAATCAATGATCCAGGGAAGATTTTTCTTTATTCGACCACTTTACTATCTTGATAAACAAAACATCCAAGCCATTGCCCAAATCTATAATTTACCTACTACCAGTAGTACCTGCCCTTATTATAAAGATTCAAAACGCGAGACAGTAAGGAATTTTTTAGAAAAAATCAAGGAAGAAAATCCAGATGTTATTAAAAATATCTTCCGCAGTATATTCCATATAAAGAAAACGTATATGCCGTAATGATAAATACCTAAAAATCCAAAATACCTAAATACCTAAAGAAATAAGAAACAAGATGATAAATTCCTAAGAATCCCTGCCTGAGGCAGACAGGCAAAATACCTTTTTTCCCATCTTCCCAACCTCCTATTTTCATAACTTCCTTTCTCTTCTTGCCCCCTTCCGCGCCCTTTGCGGTTGCACGGTTGCCATTTTTCACAAATTTTTCACAGTTGATTATTATAATAGAACAACCAAAGGAGGAATTATGAAAAAGTATATATTGTTGTTAGCTATGGTGATTTGCCTTGGTGCAAACACCAAAACAGGTATACAGTCTTGCCGTGAATTCCAGATAATAAGGCATAATATAAACCAGGTAGAGATGTGCATATCAAACTTCGGTAAATTCGGCCAGGATGAAACCGGTAATGTTGGTTGCTGGTGGCCCATAGGCACTGATTACAACTACATCTATGGCGCTGGTATATGGTTTGGAACAATCGATGCGGGTGATACCCTTGTGACAATTGGTTATGGTCCTAGTGGTGGACAGAGTGAAGGCGCCCCTGGTCTAAAGGATATGCCAATAAACCATCCCAATGCTATCATATATATGTATCCTGATCCCTGGCCTGCGCCTCAAGATACCTTCCCTATGGCACCACAGGACATTGTTTCGCATCAGGATTCCTGGTGCTGTTATAATGATTGCGATTCTAATTATCATATGCCAGGCGACACCAGACCAATCGGTATTGAGGTCTATCAAACTGTTTATGCGTGGGACATATCTGAAATAGAAAACATTATCTTTTTTACCTATGATGTAAAAAATGTTTCAGGACATAATCTTCAAGATTGTTATTTTGGTATTTGCACAGATAATGATATTGGTAATGAAGCAGGCCTAGGTGATGACAGAATGGCAGGAATTATTGGCAGGTGGTATGTGATTAATAGTGAATCTCTTTGGGTCGATAACCTTGCATATCAGTGGCAAGAATAAGAAGAACCAGGCTGGGACTCTTTTCCAGGAGTAATAGGTTTTGATTTACTCCAGACGCCATTTGATCTCGTCCCAGGTCAGGATAAGGATGGAGATGGTATTCCTGATCAGTATGAAACGGACAGTGCTTGGTACTGGAATAATCTACCACCAGAGATGTGGGATGTTGACGAAGATGGCGTTCCTGACTGGCGCGACCCATCACAATGGCCCCAAATTGGTATGACCGCATTTAAGATATTTTCACTAGATTTTGAACCAAATATCGACCCTGACCGCTATTTAACCCTTGCCGGCTATAATTACCAAACCGGAATTTACGAACCCTATGATACAATAATTCCTGATCCTGATGACCAGAGATTCCTAATGGCGAGCGGTCCCCTTGATCTCGAACCTGACTCAAGTGTGACGCTTGTGTTTGCAGTCCTTCTTGCTAACTGGCATAACATTTATCAGACACCTGATTCTGCTCTGGCACTTGTTGATAAATGGGCACAGCTCTACTATGATATGTACTGGTTTTTATATACAGGTATACAAGAAAATTCTTATATAGAGAAGTTTAATACAGAATTGACAATTCTACCTAACCCAATTTCTCGTCATGCACAGATTTCTTTTTCCCTCACTAAATCAGACATTGTTTCATTGAAATTATACAATACTGCAGGTCAACTGGTTAAAAAGATTATGCAGGAGCAAATGCCACCAGGTAATCACAATATTAATCTTAACACAAAAGGACTTAGCCAGGGCACCTACTTTCTCTTACTCGAGACTCCTCATAGCAAAACTTCAAAATCCTTGGTTATCCTACACTGAGCTGCGTACTCTGTCATACAATATTATCATTTTCTCATTTTGTCAATTGACTAAATGACAAAATAAGCCTCGCTGCTTAAAAAGTTATGTTCAAAGTAGATAGGGTGACGAGAATGCCGAAATTTTTAGGAGTAGAGTCTTTAGGCTCGTCAATTGCGATTAAATTTCGACATATTTTTACGGGCGTAAACGCCCTACTCCTTATTCTCGGTCACCCTGTAGAGATTTGACCCCACAAATACCTTGACTTCTCGCGAATTTTGATTAACATTATTAATATAATTTTATAAGTAACCGAACGGAGTGAGGTTACTTGTCTGTAACAAAGACTTAAGGTAGTAGGTAAGTTTTTCCTAAAACTATACCCTCTCCCTTTGTGGAAGAGGGTAAGGGTGAGGGGTAATAAAAGAAAAAATTGATTTCATCACCCTCTCCTTGGTCCCCTCCTCCACCAGAGGCGGACAGGCATCAAGGGAGGGAAAATGCGGGCGTAATTTTTGGAGAAACTAAACTATTACAAAAACTGAAGTTTAGGGGGAGCAGTATGAAGAGGGTTGTGTTTTTTATTGTAGTTTTCATTATTTGTACATATGCCGGCTCGATTGAGAACGGCATAAATTGGCTAAAACTAAATCAAAATGAAAATGGTAATTGGACTGATTCCCTTGTATCTGATTTTCATGCTACATCATACAGTGTAATAACTTTAGAAAAATATAATCAAACCAATTCCCATTACACACAGGGTATAAACTGGATACAAAATGAACAGGTTCAAATTTTAGACTATCTTGCCTTGCAAACAATTATTCTCGATGATGCTAACATACCGGTTCAAGAAAAATTAGAAATTTTATCCCAGGCGCAAAATCCTGATGCAGGTTTTGGCATTGCAAAGAATTATAATTCCAGTATTTTGGATGCTTCCATTGTATTAAAAACATTATTAAGATCTGGTAATTCACAGATCATTTCAAATGGTCTAAATTTTATAAAAAATTATCAAAATGTTGACGGTGGCTGGGGAATAAAAATTAATGATCCGAGTAATATATATGTAACAAGTCTTGTAATAGATTTTTTCTCGAATTGTGGTCAATTCGATGTAGGAACTGCAATTGATTCAGGCATCACATTTTTACAAAACATGCAGAATCCTGACGGCGGTTTTGGCGCAGATTCAAGTACAATATTTGAAACTGCCTGGGCAGGGATTGCCCTTGGCTCAGCAGACGTGCTCGGACAAACGTATTCCAATGCAATAAATTTTCTTTTAACCCAACAACAAACAAACGGCTCATGGCAAAACTCCTCATACCAAACCTCGATCTCCCTGCTCGCCCTCTTAAAATCAAATCCAGATTTGGCAATTGAGACAGGGGATATTAGCTTTATCCCTGATATACCGTTAGAAGGTGATACAGTAGCGATATCAGCAATCATCCATAATCTCGGTTCAGAACCTGGCGAACAGGTGCTTATACAGTTTTATGATGGTAATCCTGACTCAGGTGGAATCAAGATAATTGAACTCACTATTGCCCAACTTGAACCAGGAGGAATCGATACCTTGACTATATCTTATTTTACTGAAGGCAAGCCAGGCCGTCATTTTATTCATGTACTCATAGATCCATATGATAATATCATGGAAAATAGTGAAGAAAATAACCATGGGATCAGAATGCTCCGGGTTATTGGTGGTCCTGACCTTGAAATTTCTGACGAAGATTTTTCCTTTTATCCTCCTTATCCTGCACCAGACCAGGACATAATTCTTAGTGCACGGATATTAAATGCCGGACAAATCACACTTACTGATGTTGAACTCGGTTTTTATGATGGTCATCCGGATTCTGGCGGCATACTAATCGATTCAATTTTCATTATTCCTTCTATCCCCTCTCTGGGTTATGCATCAGTAGAACTAACAACTATTCTTTCTCAAGGAGATCATAATGTCTATGCGATTGCAGACCCCCAGGATAAGATTGAAGAAATAGATGAAACTAATAATTCTGCTCACCGGTTCATACAGGTCTATAACTGGATGGACCTTGCTGTCTATTCCTGGGGAGTCTCGGTGTCAAATGAAACGCCTTATGATGGAGATACAATACAAATTTGTGCTGCTATTTTCAATATTAAAGAGAACATCGCAACCAATGTAAGGGTGAGACTCTATGATGGTGATCCTGATTCTGGAGGAATCCAGATTAATGATGACTTTATTATTGATACTATCATGCCGGGTCAGTTCAAGAGCATTTTCACTGATTGGCACCTCTGGTATATAGGCGGCAAACACCATTATATCTTTGTTATAGTTGACCCAGATTCTGAAATCATTGAAATAGATGAAACAAATAACCGGGCAAACAGAAGGATAAACATCTTAGGCGTTGCTGATTATACTGGTAAACCAGAAAGGATCTTCACTGCCTATCCCAATGAATATCATCCTCTTATCCCTGAGGATGGCGACACAACAAGGGTCTATGCCTATCTCTTTAATATTGGGACATTCCCGATTTATGGCAAAGACCATGAACTCCGATATCTAAAGGCTAAACTCTTTCACAATCACCCTGACTCTGGGGGTCAATTTATTGGTGAACACTGGCAGCCATATTATCCTTATACAAATGATTCAATCTCTTTCTATGGTGAGTGGAATACGCTCGGGTGTGAAGGTGATAATACTTTTTATCTATTTATTGATCCTGATGAAAGATTTTCAGAATTAAGAGAGGATAATAACATCATCAGAGCAATCCTGCCAGTCAATCCAGCAGCAAATACTGACCTGGCAATCCATGGTGATGATATAATCTTTGAGCCAGTTATTCCAATTATTGGAGATACGGTCTTGATTACTGTAACAGTCCATACACTTCGCAACAAATCTGCTGATAATGTTGTTATTCAGTTTTTTGATGGAAATCCGGAATGGAATGGGATTCTGATTGGCGAAGATACTATACCTGAGATCCCGCCACTCTCCTCAGCCAATGGACAGTTTTCCTGGAATACTGAAAATCTTGCAGGTTATCACGATATCTACATAGTTGTTGATCCATATGATTCAATCGCAGAGAATAATGAAAATAACAATGTTTCCTATGCTGAAATCTCTATCCGCCTTGCTCCTGAGTTTAGCCCGAAAAATCTTAGTGCACTGGCATTAGATACTGCAACAGTCCTCATTATTTGGCAGCCACCAGATTCTGAGGTCCTGGGATACAAAGTATATCGTAATGATGCATTAATAAACATCCCTTTTAACATTGCTACAGAAGGTAGTGCATCGGCTTCTGAATATTATGGTTCCAACATTCCTCAAAACGCCATAGACGGCGATAATTATACACGCTGGCTGTCAGATTACTATCCTGACACCCTTTGGTTTTGCGATTCGTTCAGCCAGCCCATAACATTTGACAGAATCTCAATCCGCTGGTATATCGCCCCTGAATACTGTTACTTACAAATATGGAAGAACATGGATTGGCAGACAATCTGGGCAGATAGTATTAAATCTGCTAACTATCCTGTTACTATCCACTCATTCTACGATTTGGTAACTACTGACCGTGTGAGAATCTATATTCCGGGTACTGAACAAACTCTCATCGGTATCTTTGAACTCGACATCTACTCTACAAACCTTATTACAGATACAACCTTTACAGATACTTTCCTTGGAGCAGGTAATTACCACTATTATGCAACGGGCATTGATTCTCCATTGGCTGAAAGTCCTCCATCAAATTATGATTCAATATTAAAGGGCGATTTCATCCCACCATCCCCACCACAAAACCTTGAAGCCAATATCTATGGAAATATCCATCTGGTAAGGCTCACCTGGGATTCTCCTCCAGAACCTGATGTTTTTGGCTATCATATTTATCTTGACAACGAACCTCTATTAATTGATTCTACTATTACCTGGGGTAAAGAAAGTAACCCAGAATATAAATGTTATGATAACTTTCTCAATCAAAATTTCTACTTTCCACCACCTTCTAATTGTCGACGCAAACTATTCTTCTCCCGTTTCTCAACTGAGAATAACCATGATTTTCTTTACTTTTATCATTATCCAGAATCTGAGGTCGATCGATTTACTGGAAAAAAAGATTCCTTTGAACACTATATTAACCCATCTAATCAACACTTGAGATTTATTACTGACTGTGCTGGAACCCGGTCTGGCTGGGAGATCCCAGAGATTCTTATCTATGCAGATATAAAAGTAAGATACTATGATCATTATAATTATCTGGCAGGTACATATACGTACGGGGTTACAGCAATAGACGGCTGGGGAAATGAAAGTGACACCTCAATGATTGAAGTCGTGATCTCTGATACCATTGCTCCATCTTCACCAACAGGTCTTAGTGCAATCCCAGGTGAACATAAGGCTTTCCTCACCTGGCTAGCAAATACTGAATCCGATATTTTAGGCTACAATATTTACCGCACTGATACTACTGGCCCATTAAATTCTGAACCCAGGGCAGACACAACCTATATTGATACCGGGCTTACAAGTCACCAGACCTATACCTATTATGTTACTGCCTTAGATCATAATTATCTTGAGAGTGATCCATCAGATTCAGTCTCAGTGTTAATCGCAATGGTCGATCTTGTTGTTAATGATGAGAACATCATCCATGTTCCATCCCATCCCCGAGATAATTTTCCGGTCATCACCTCGATAAAAGTAATGAATATCGGCTTTGATCCCTGTGACAGCGCCTTGGTCTTATTCTATGATAACCATCCTGACACAGGTATTCTACTTGACTCCAATATCATCTCAATCCCTGCGTCTGGATCAAAGACAACTGAGATCGAGTGGCAAGGAGTTGCTGGCATACACGATATCTGGATAAAGGTTATGCCGATCAATACCCAGGATTTTGATACCACCAATAACCTGGCTCATAAACCAGTCAAGATCTTCCCTGAAGGAGCAAAAATAGTTATGTTTGATGATGGCCATATTCAGTTCTATACTGCAGACTCTGCAAATCAGAGCACCTATTCTGAGGCGACTGGTGCATTCTATCTCTTTGCATCATTGCTTGAAGATTCTGGTAATGCTATTGTTACGCTTGCACCCGGTGAGAAGTTTAGCTCCTACACACTCGATGGGATCGATGTCTTAATACTACACTGTCCCTCACTTTATGGCTGGGCATACACATCGCCTCCATCACCAGCCTATGAACAAGATGAGATTGATGCCGTTGACCAGTTTGTCAAAGAGGGAGGTGGTTTACTATTAATCGGTGATAATACCTTTTTCCAGGTTCGATTTGATGATTTGACCAAGGAGTTTGGAATCTTATGGCAGGGTGGTTTACTTTATTGTGATGAAACCCCGGCAGTCCATGAACCAGGATATAGCGGCTTTGTTGGTTTTTTCGACTCAACACACTTCCAAAATCATCCCACGCTTGAAGGAGTGAGTCAGATATTTACCAATTATACTAATATCCTTATTCCATCTGATGCAGTGCCAGTTGTTATAACTGATTCTGGAATGGCACCAGATAATATGCCGGTTATCGCTGCTATTCCTGAGGATCCAATCCACACAAACAGTATTACAGGTAAAGGCAGGATATTTATCTGTTCTGACCTTAATAGTTTTGACAACAAGGAAATTGATCCATATGCTGGAGAAACAAATTATCGAATCTACAAGGGTGATGATGAAATCTTTGCAGTCAACATCATCAACTGGCTTGCTGAGGACAGAGATTTAGGACTTCCTGACCCAGCTCTAACCCAGCACAGTATCGAGATACAAGATAGTCTCCTTATTACTGGACGAACTTCAGAAATTAATGTTACAATATACAACTATGGTGAAACCAATGTTTCAGATCTCTCTTTTCTTTTCTCTTTAGGACATCCTGATTCTAATGGTACAATTATTATTGACACGATTATCCCATTTATTCCACCCGTAGACAGCATTTCATTTATAGTCAATTGGCGTCCTCTTCTCGGCGGTGTACAAAAACTATATGCAGTTCTTGACCATGATAATCAAATTAATGAGGCCAGTGAGTCGAATAATTTAGCTATTGTTGAAGTTGAAATATCAGACCCAGTCACTCCTGACTTAGCAGTTATTAAAGTAAAAGTCGAACCCAATCCTCTGCGTCAGAGCGAGATTGCTACTCTTTCAAGTGTTATATATAATTTTGGTCTAACAGTAACCGAATTTGATATCGGGTTTTATCTTGGTGATCCTGATTCTGGGGGCACTTATATCGGTTCTTTTTCATCAACCACTCCTTTATCACCATTCGATTCTATGGTCGCCACGATTACGTGGGCACCAATTGGCTTAGAAGGGGTACACAAGATTTTTGCACTGGTTGACCCCAACAATAATATTCAAGAAGAGAATGAAGAAAATAATAAAAATTTCACTTACATTGAAATCATATCAACCCCAATTTCAATATCAGTATCATTGGATGATACACTCTATAATCCATATGAAGATGTTTTTATTACAGCCGCAGTACATAATCTTGGAATCTCTCTGTGGAATGGTGATTTGATTGTCCAGGTAGAAGATTCCTCAGGAAATCTCACCAGAATTATAGATACTATTCCTATTACTGGGTTTTCATCTCCTTATGAAGATTGGCATTTTATGATCCCGGTTGAAGTCAATCCGGCATATGCACCGATCCGTGATGGTGTGGCATCAGTTAAAATCGACTTTGTCCACATCTTTAATCAACTTGGCTATGAAGGAACTCATCTTGATACAAACTCAATTCGGGTTATTGAGTTTGAAAGGTATGGTATATTAAAACAAGAAAAAATAAGCCGATTATATTTTCATCCTGATACACAAAGTGTAATTATCTGGAAACTCGATGGATTTACCGGAGTTGATCAGTCCCGATATTTTATCATCTATTTTGATATTACTGAAAATGGTCCAAAACCCGCACCAGATAGCATTTTACCACAAGATCTTATTGCTTTCTATCAATCAGGAAGATGGAATACTAATCCGATTCGGCTCATCCCTTCTAATGGTGATGGTACATTTAGCCCAGCTATTGAGAACGATTTATTTGGCGCATTTTTAGGGACCTACCCGGTAGCACTAACAATCGGAGATATTGATAAAGATCAAACACTCGATTTCATAAGCCCGATGGGCTATGCCAATCTTGCCCGACTCTATCTCCTTCCCAATGTTATTGATACATCATTTAACAGAAGAAGAATATCCTCACATTTGTTCCAAAAACAAGACATAATCTTCAGTGATACTTTGCTCGAATATGAACGGCTCTTTAATACAACCAACACCAGGAGTCATTTAGAAAAGCAGATGTCAGCAAGAGATGATACATCAGCGAGGATTATAAGAATTGGTAAGTTCTGGGATATAAATATCAGACGACTATATAACCCACAATATCGCAATCTTGAACTCACTGATTTTAATAATGATGGTCTAATCGACATCATCGGTTCAGCAGCACGGCATGGATCATATATCTATGGTGATATTATTCGCGTGATGAGTCAGCATTATCTCTTTCTGTTTCTGAATAATGATGATACTACATTTAGCCGCACTCAGTTGACCCAAATCTACTTTGAAGAAGTGATAACTGATCTTGATGTCGCGGATTTTAATCGTGATGGTAATACTGACGTGTTGATAATCACCTGGCCCGATCAAAGCTACCAGTATATTGGATATGCCTATATCCTATTTGGAAATGGTGACGGAACATTTGAGCCAGCCAAAAGTGTTGGTCTGGATAATATCATAGGTCAGGCTGTAGTTGATGATTTTGACTGTGACGGTATCGTTGATATCATCTCTGGCCAGCAATTCAACAGCCCTAATAGACCAAAGTTTTTCAAAGGGATCGATGACACAACCTTTGCCGATCCGGTCTATCTCAATCTTAACCCGGAACCTCAAATATGGGGAGGTGGTCTCCATTTTGATCATTATGACTATAACTATGATGGTTATCCTGATCTGCTCGTCTTCCATATCGATTACTCTTCATCTGATCGATTCCAATTAATCTATTATCCGGGTAATGGTGACAGGACATTCGGTATCGGCACGAAGATCGATTCGATGCCATACGCTGGAGCAGGGTCTTATGAACATGAAATCCAGGTCTCTGCGCTTCCTTATCGTCCAAAGGCGCTTAGTGAAATAGGCACACCCCGGTTAATCTCTGATTCCTTAATATTCAACCTTACCTGGAATACCGGGCAAACACCAGCTGGTCAATATCAGGTGCATGTCCTAACCAGCGAGTACGGCGGCATAATTGCTGAAGATACTGCAGGCTTCACTATTTTAGCCCAGGCAGAGCTTTATGCCCAGATTCAAACTGACAAACCATCCTATAATGCTCAAGAAAATGTCATGATCACTGCTAAAGTAGTAAATCAGAGCGAGAATGTTATATATTACAACATTACGGAAAATGTTTCTTTAATAACGCCAATCCTTGATACGCTTCCCATTGGTTCGCGCCAGATTGAGCGGCTCGATATTAATGAGCAATCAATTGCCGAATATGTGTGGCAGACCGGAATCAATCCTTCAGGAACCTATCTTCTTTTTTCAATAATTACTGACACAACAGGTGATACATTAGCCCAGGCACAGACCACATTTGATATCGAGCAATCATCTGGTTATATGATGGCTTTGTCTGGTATGATTGAGGCACTACCCACAGTAGTGACCCGACCCAATGACTTCCTGCTCAGCTATTCAGTAACAAATATCGGTAATATTGACCTGGATACGCTGATTATTAAAGAGGTTATTGTTGACGCAGCCCTACAGTCGATGATCTATTCGCGCATTGATACTATATCCTTACCAATCAATGGAACGGTTTTGCACGATTCACTCTTTTCAAGTCTTAGTTTTGATTTTGGCGATTATATTCTTGGGCTCTATGCAGTACTGCCTGATTCTGATATCACAATTGCAACTAATGGTTTTCGTATTATCGAACTTGCACCACCAGATTTTGAGCTAAAGAAATCTGCCAATAAAATCCCCAGGCCATTGGTTTGGCTCCATACTGAGGAAGAACAACAATTTATCACAGACCTTTTTGATACTTTAAGGATCTATTACCAGGTAGTAAACAACTATTCTGATTTTGAAAAAGAATTCCGCTCAGACAAGTATAATCTCTATTTTATTTTTCCAGACTATTCTAATGGTCCTAAAAGAATCAAAGTAATAAGTGAAAAGGATTCGGTCCCAGACCATATTCGGTTCAAGGACTCTGATCAGGATACAATATACCGTTTTACCCAGGAACTCAGGGAGGTCGTATATGCTGGTGATGGCTTTATTCTTATACGCTGGCCAGTTGATTGGCAATTTTATTGGGATAGTTTGAGTTATAAGGATTTAAATGAAATAACTGGAGCAAAAGCCGATACTCTGATTTCTGAATTTGAACCTTATATTTATCTTGATACGAGTGCGATTTCTCCGGCAGAGACTCTTGGTATCTGTGATTCAGTTAGTTTTGCATTAATATTAAGTAATAGTCAGGCAGTTGGTTGGTTTCATAAAGATACATTACAATATCCTGGGGTTGTGCTTAATGATTATGGTAAGGGACGTTCAGTTTTCTTTGATTTCAATCTGGTCAGTTCAATTGATTCACTCAATGTTCAAGCCTATAAAAATTTAGTACTTTCAGCAATCAATTATGTGGTACCTGAAACTACGCAGGATGCTCCATATGCCTGTTTTGATTTAGAAATGCTGATTGAAAATCGTGGTCCAACCTATCGACTAAATGTTGTCGAGTTAATACCAGAAGCGATTGATATTGTGGCTGGTTTAGATTCTGGTTTAGTGAGTGGTCAAAACATAACCTGGAATTTTGAACTGGCACGTAATGCCCAAAAACCACTCGCCGCGCTCTTGCGCTTTCAGGATTTGCCTGAGGTATATGATTTTATTACTGAACTCAGTTATCTTCGAGATGGGATTTATCATCTTTATAATATGTATGCGCTTAATTTAATCTTAGCAAATAGTACCTTACAACTCATTGATCAGGCAATTGAGGGATTGGACACGCTTTCATTAACTGGTCAAGAAGAGGAATATCAGAGAATTGCTATTGCAGCATTGCGTCGTGTCAGATACCGACCTATTCAATCCCAATCAGATCTCATAGATAATATCAAAGATACAATTCAAGCAATTGAATATATCTTAATGATTCAAAGTGTTGATTTATCTGAACTCAGAAGAAAAATTGATGTGATACTAAGAATATGGGAAGTAAAATGGTATCTCTGGTAATCCCACGACCCGTAGGGCAAAGCTTTAGCCTTGCAAATGAATCTTCTCCTGTAGTCGCCCGATTCATCCCGCCCTTTTGCAAAAGAGCGGGATTCATCGGGCAAAATACCCCACAACCTGTAGTCGTTCGATTCATCGAACAAAATTTTCTCTTTATTCATTTACAATTCCTCTTATCACTACGACCCCGCACTTTTATCAAAAGTGCGGTGGAAGTAATCTCAAAAAAAATATTGTTCGAGCGAGTCCCGCCTGTCCCGAGTTTCACCGAGGGAAGCTTGTCGAGGGACGAAGCAATCTCAATTTTTGAAAGGACTAACCTATGTTTATTAGCAATTTAAAAACAACTTTATCATTTAGAATTATATCCTTTATCTTGCTCTTCTGCTTTACAGCAATTACAGCAGATCTTCGTGCATATTCACAAACTGTATCCGAACCATCAACCAAATCTGTAGGGCAGGCAGGCGATCTCCAGATTAACCGCACCAGTGCATTCAGCCAGATGATTGAACTGATCAAAGAGATAAAACACAGTATTGAAAAAGGTGAGGATATTGACTTTTCCAATAGAACAAAAAAATTCAATGAACTCTCTTTAATAATTGAATTAGACCTATCAAATTTCAGCCAGTCCCTTAAAAAAGCAGGTTATTCAAAAAAGATACTCAGACGCCATGATGATTTTGTCAAAAAATATAAGGCAGGTATAAAAGAACTAAAAAAGATTTTAAATGAGATTATCAGGAGTAGCGAGACTGATCTCGCGCCTTCAGATAAAAAATCTACAAAGAAGTTACTTGAATTTATCAAGAAAAACATGGAGGATGCTCAAGAATTTACTGATAACCCTCTTTCCACCCACAATATAAAGAGCAATATAAACGAAAACACGCTTAATACCCAGCTCGAATCAATAAAAGGAAAAATGGAAGATACTCTTCATCATATACCCTCTCCCTTGAAGGGAAAGTCTTCCACACTTATCCCCTCTCCCTTGAAGGGAGAGGGCAAGGGTGAGGGTGACTCCCTGTCTCAAACCCCGGAAATCCAGTTCACCCAAGAAATCATTGCCCTTGCCCAGAGCCTTGGACATTCACCAGCAAAAATTTATACATATGTAAGGGACAATTTTTCATATGAACCATATTTTGGCAGTCTAAAAGGTGCACAAAAGACCCTCTTTGATAAACAGGGAAATGATATAGACCTTGCCTCATTATTAATAGCACTTTTCAGGGTCTCAGATATTCCTTGTGAATATGTTAATGGTGTTGCGCAAGTCCCGATTGAAAAAGCAATGGAATGGGTTAAGACCAACAATCCAGGACTAGCAGCACTCGGCTTTACAAGAAGAGGCATACCAGCTCAGACTATAATCCAAGGTGGTCAGATTACTGGACTTTTGATTAACCATACCTGGGTAAATGCCTATGTTGATTATACTCCTGGTCGCGGTATTAAAAACACTCCGGGCAATACCTGGATTGAGCTTGATCCGTCATTCAAATCATTTGAATTTACTGAGGCGCGCGACCTCGCAGCAGAGATCGGCATAGATCCTGAAGCGCTGCGTCAGCAAATACTCAATAATTCAATCATTACTGAACACTATGCAACCTTGATCCCTGATTCACTAATCCAGACTCAATTGGCTGACTGGCAAAACCTTATTAATGCCTATGCACAGGCGAATAATTTATTACCTGAGGATGTCTTTGCCAGGCAGAATATTATAACTGAAGACCTTGAATTACTTCCGGCAACCCTTGCATACCCGGTTATTGCACGATATAATCAGGTCCCAGAAATCCAGGACAGTCTAAGACACAAAATTATTGTCTCAATTGCCGACCAGACCGATACTATAAGCACTGTGATTTTAGGTTTTAACAGGTTTTCAGTTTCCTATGCGCCCGCAGCATCTGAGGATACTATGTTATTAAGAGAATATCTGGAAACAACTGAACCAATTCCGGGTTATCTTATTGCACTCAATCCAAAGTTAATGCTCGATACTACACTACTCTTTATAACGTCAAATGAATATCTTCTTGGTAATTCCCATGCGCTTACATTTAAATTTTTATCACCATCATTCCCTGAGATCCAGACCCAGCGCATGCTCCAGGCTGGTGCCTATTATAATATTGGCATTGATCTTCAAACAATCAGCACAGGAGAAATTGATCTTAAACAAGAACAACTCGCAAATATTCTTTCCTTGATTGAGACAAATCCTGATTCTTTGCATCTTGGCAATGCACTTGGCGAACCCCTCGATTGTATGGGACGTTCATATTTTTATGGAGTAGACCTGCTCAATAATCTCATTGCATCCTGTCTTGATGCCTCGATTGTGCGTCTGCCTTCAATGGCAATACTCGGTTATGATCTAAAGGTCCTTACATTTATGGGTGCACCAGCCGAAGTAACCGCAGCAAAGGTCTCAATGTCAGTCGATAAAAACACGCTTATGCCTATTTCGCTCAATGGCGATGAAAATACAGAAAGGCAGTTTATGATTACCGCAGGCCTAGCTACAGCAGCAATGGAGCATAATGCATTTGAACAAAACCTGGGTGGAACCGCAGCATCGACAGTCCGTTTTATCAGGGAATCAAATTCTAATGCTATTCCAATCTACACCATTACTATTGACAATCTTGCATACTGCCTGAGCCAGCTTATTGGGTATCCCCATTATATAAAAGACCGGATTGAGAATGAGGTGAATGCCGGAAAGATTGTTACTGCACCACAAACAACAATCGAATATGCAGGATGGACTGGTACTGCCTATATTGTAATGGACCCAGAAACTGGATACAGCAACTTCACGCTCTTTGGTCATCTTGCTGGTGCAATCAGAACCTGCGACTTTTTAACGTGTGCCAAGCTCATACTTTATGAGGGTAATAAACAGGGCTACACTGAGCTAATCGAACGTGTCGAGAACTGGCTATTAGTTGCTCCTCAAGTCATGGAAACGATCTCATTCTCCCAATTACCTGGCTTTGCTTCGATAAACACCTGGTTTGCACAGACCTCTCTCCTAGATAAGACCACGTATATTGCGAGCTGCATAGCCATTGATCATGCAATAACATCAATTTCAGGCAGACCCAATATTATTGCCGCAGATGTCTCACCCGGAATATTTTCACCCAATAATGATGGGATAAAAGATACGCTCTTTATCAATGCATTGGTCTCAAGACCTGCAGATTATACACTCTTAATTGTAAGTGGGGATACAATTGCGATTATCTCGGGCACCGGGACATTAATTGATACATTCTGGACTGAATCTGCCACACATATCCCCTCTCCCTTGAAAGGAGAATCTTCCACACATATCCCCTCTCCCTTGAAAGGAGAATCTTCCACACATATCCCCTCTCCCTTGAAAGGAGAATCTTCCACACATATCCCCTCTCCCTTGAAGGGAGAATCTTCCACACATATCCCCTCTCCCTTGAAAGGAGAATCTTCCACACATATCCCCTCTCCCTTGAAGGGAGAGGGTAAGGGTGAGGGTGAAGGCGAAGCGCCAGATGGAGAATATAATATAATATTTAATGCTACAGATTTAGAATTCGGCACCCCGGCAATTCCTGTCTCTATACCATTTACCCTGGATAATACTAAGCCCCAGGTTGTTATTTCATCTCCTGCATCTAATGATACAATTTCCGGAATCATTGCAATCGCCGGCACTGCCAATGATGCAAATTTTGACCTATATAAAATAAGTGTAACCCAGGCTGATTCATTTAAAACAATATTTCAAGGAAATATTCCGGTCAGTTCAGAACAGCTTGCAATCTGGAATAGTGTTAATGTTGAAAATGGCGAGCACACTTTAAAATTATATGCACAAGACCGCGCAGGAAATTGTGATTCTATTATGATAACTATTTATACTGATAATGAATCAGTTGATATTATTCCGCCTGTGGTTTCTATAAGAGAACCTTCACCAGGCGATACACTCTCAGATACTGTAATCGTCTTAGTCCAGGCAACAGATTCAGCAGGAATTAGTTGGGTAGAAGCATACTGCGATTCATTTGTCATTGCGAGGAGTGAAACGACGTGGCAATCTCCGGGTGAATTTCCTCTGTTAACCTATATGTTTGACAATGGCACCCATACCTTGCTTGCCCGGGCACAGGATATAAACTCTAATATCGGTGAATCTGAACAAGTCCAGGTCTATTTTGATAATTTTATCCATTCGTTTATTGCAAGTCCCAATCCCTTTTCACCAAATAATGATGGATATAAAGACCAGACCGAGATCTCAGCAAAACTCAAACAGTCTACTGACTACTGCCTGCTGATTACTGATTCCCTTGGGAACCTCATAGATTCAAGTTCAGGCACAGGTAATTTTATAAACCATATCTGGAATGGTCTGGACACAACTGGGCTTGCGTATCCTGATGCAAGTTACACGTCAACAATATACACTGACCAGGATACTGCAGCAATCCAGGTAAATATTTTCACTGATATCTATCCAATCGCAATCATCACTGAACCACAAGATGAAGCCGAGATTTCAGGCAAGAAAAATGTCATTGGTACTGCCACTGCCGAGCAATTTCAAGAGTATACCTTAAAATTAAAACCAGTCGATGCAGAGGAATGGATAATATTAAAACAGTCTACTGATCCTGTGGTAAATGGTCTTTTAGGAACAATCGATGCCACAACCCTTTTAAATGATGCTTACATTTTGCATTTGAGTGTACAGGACCCGAATTACACATCAACCATTGAATATACTATTTATGTACATTCTGATTTTAAAGTGGGCAATTTTACAATTACCCAGCGCGATATAACTATTCCCTTAGCTGGATTACCCATTGAATTTACCCGCACTTATTCAAGCCAGAACAAGAAAAAAGGTGATTTTGGCTATGCCTGGACCATGGATTATGCTGGTGATCTTTGTCTTGATGAGCACCAGAATGTCACACTCACTTTACCTGATGGCAGACGCGAGATATTTTTCATTGACGTCCATCTCACTGCATGGATGACAACAAGTTATGTAAGATTCCACTCTGCATCATCAGTATACGATTCATTGCACTGGGATTTATTGGATTATCTATTTGAAGAGGAAAAACTTACCCTGCACACTGCTCAGGGTATAAACTTTTATTATGAAGATAGTGAGATCGATTCAATAATCGATCGGGTCGGTAATAAACTTGCATTTACTGATTCTGGTATCACGCATTCATCAGGTAAAGGTATAAAATTTTTAAGAAGCCCTGAAGGATTTATTTCCGAAATCATTACCCCGAAAAATGATACATTTAAATATGTTTATGATAATGGCAATCTGATTAATGTTATCAATCCTGAGGCAGAAACCATTTCTTATGCCTATGAAACAGACCATAATCTCATTGATATTAAAGACCCAAGGGGTGTTATGCCAATCCGCAATGAGTATGATGATACTGGAAAATTAATCCGGCATATTGATGCTACAGGTGATACAATAGAATATATCCATGACCCTGATCATCGAACCGAGACTGTTATTGACCGTCTTGGCAAACCTACGATTTATCAATATGATGACCAGGGTCTTGTTACTTCAATTACAAATCCCAATGGTCAAACAACTACCTATACATATGACGATGCAAAGAACCGAACATCTGAGACCAATGGACTGGGTCAGACAACTACGTATGAATATGATAGTCACGGTAATATGATAGAGCGGATTGACCCTCTGGGCAATACCACAATTTATACTTATAATAATTATGGCCAATTACTCACTGAGACCAATCCATTAGGACATGTCACGACCCATGAATACGATGCTGCGGGAAATCTTATGATATCCACAGATCCTCTGGGTAATGTCGCGACATTTACCTATGATACCCAGGGCAATATGACAAGCCAGACCGATCCACTCGGTAACACAACAGGATATTCGTATGACACCTATGGCAATTTGACAATGACCATCTCGCCTGGCATTGACACCACACGCTATGCATATGACATTATGGGAAATAAAACAATGGAAACCAATGCAAAAGGCGATACGAGCAAATTTATATATGACGCAATGAATCGGATGACTGGGTCGGTCAATCCATTGGGAGACACGATCCATTATGAATATGACCTGCTCGGCAATCAACAGGCGGTCATTGATCCCCTGGGACGCCGGACCGAGAATGTTTATAACCTGCGCGGCGAGCTTGTGAAAACAATTTATCCGGATTCGAGCATAATCGAGAATCTATACGACGCTAATGGCAATCGCATTGCTTTTGTGAATCAAAATAAAGATACTACAAAATCTATATATGATGATGCTGGAAGGTTAATTAAGACAATCTTTACTGATGAAAGCTTTACTGAAACAGAATATGATGCTGCTGGAAGGACCAAAAATACGCGCAACCAGCACGGCGGTATTACTCATTATTATTATGATGAAACTGGTCGCCAGACAAAAGTAATTGACCATTATAACAATACAACCCGGTATCAATACGATGACGCTGGTCGCCGCATTGCACTCATTGATGCTAATGCAAATACTACAACATCGAGTTATTCAGCTACTGGCCAACTGATCAAGACCACGTATGTTGATGGTTCAAGTGTGGTCTATACCTATGATCAAGCAGGTAGAAAAATCACAGAACGTGATCAGGCAATGAATACTACCCAATTTCTCTATGATGTAAATGGCAGGTTAATCGGCATTATCGACGCAAAAGCAGATACCACGACATACGAATACGACAAATTAGGCAACCGCACTGCGCAAATCGATGTTAATGGCAATCGCACTGAATTCGAATACGACGCACTCGGCAGAATGACCAAAATGACCTTTCCGGATACGCCCCCACTATCTCCTCCCAATACTCCCCCACCATTCCCTCCCCCGCAGGTGGGGAGGGATAAAGGGAGGGGGGCTAAGAATTCCTCCTTTGAATCCTATTCCTATAATAAAGTTGGCAACATGCTCTGGAAAAAAGATTGCAATGGCGATACCACATACTATGAATATGACATAATGAACCGACTAAGAAAGAAATTGTATCCAGATGGCGATAGTGTAGTATATACCTACACAATAACTGGTAAACGAGAGTCAGTCCTTGACAGAAATGGTTTAATACAATATACTTACAATAATATGGGACGGGTATCGAGAATCGAGTATCCAAATGGGAACTTCATCGAGTATGACTACGACCCCGCAGGAAACCGCACCAAGATAATAACCGCAGAGGGTACTACGAATTACGAATACGACAAGCTAAATCGTCTTACGAAAGTTATAGATGTTGACGGTAGTACAACTTACGAATACGATGCCGTGGGCAATCGTAAAAAAATAAACTATCCGAACAATACATTCACTGAATATACGTACGATAATTTGAATCGTTTAACCAAATTAGAGAATCGAAAAACGAACAATGATATTATATCAATATACAACTATCAATTAGGCCCTACAGGAATTAGAAACAGAATTATTGAGAATGATGGCACTTCGATAGACACGCTTGATTACGACTACGATGAAGTCTATCGCTTGCTGGAAGAGCAGCGCAGCGGCGCTCATGCGTATGAGATTGAATATCAATATGATGCAGTTGGAAATCGCCTGAAAAAGTTCTTTGACAATGACACTACGATATACGAGTACGATGAACGAGACCAACTACTAAAAGAAATTCTTGGCGCGGACACCACAAATTATAATTACGATCAAAACGGCAATACCATCACACAGATTACACAGAATGACACTACTGATTACACATATGATTTTGAGAATCGTCTAATTCAAGCCGACAGCAGTGGTACGCTACTCTCCAAATACTTGTACGATCCCGATGGAAATCGAATAACTAAAATTACTCCTGCGGATACGACTAACTTTTTAGTTGATCCAAACCAACCTCTCCCCCAGGTCATTGCCGAACATAATAACTTAGGCAACTTAATTGTATCATATCTTCACGGCGATGACTTAATTTCACAAAAGAGAAACGGAGTAACAAACTACTACCACTACGATGGTCTTGGCAGCACCCGACTTCTTACCGATGTTTCTGCGTCAATCACTAATCGCTATATCTATTATGCCTTTGGAGAAATACTCTATGCCCTTACCCCTGTGCCCAATGCATATATGTTCACCGGCGAACAATTCGACCCCAACTTAGGCTTCTACTACCTCCGCGCCCGTTTGTACAATCCTGCGATTGGAAGATTTTTAACCACCGACCCCTTCCAGGGCTCCATCTACGACCCAATGAGTCTGCATAAATACTTGTATTGTAATGCCAATCCCATTAATCATACCGATCCAACTGGATTAATAGATTGGAATCTAACATCCATAGCTGTTGCTACTGCAGTATTAGGTATTCTCACTGCATTCACAGCACCCATTATCTGGCCAGGAAAATTGCACGATTATACGACTAAAACAACAAAATTTTATATGTATGTTTGGGGTGGTGGTGCAGGTGGTTACAGTCCGTGGTATATTGGAGCTGGAGGTTTTATGCTATCAATTGGTGAATTTGGTCCATCTCAAGACCATGATGAAAGTCTTTATAGTGTTTTTTTCCTTGGAGTTGGTGTTGGTTTTGCAGTATATGGTCCTTCTATTCCAGTTGATTTCACCTCCGCAAAACCTAAAGATTCATCAGAATTTGGCGGCGTAGGGTATATCATGATAGGTGAGTTTTATCCAGGTATAGGACCAAATATATCATGGATAAGACTAGGAGATGGCACTTTAGTAACAGAACCAGGAATTCAGGTCGGTATAGGTGCAACTGCGGGAGTTAGCTTGGCTGGTTATTGGTTCCGCAAAAAAATCTAGTTGTACATTATATGGGAGATGAAATATGTCTTCAGTTGACATCATTATTATAACCGTTGTTGTATTTTTTGTATTATTGCACATAATAGAATTAATACTACTATATTCCTTTAATTCATTCTACTATACTCATGGCGTTGTTGTTAGAAAAGGATCAATTTCATTCTCTGTTGATAATCTCGAGAAGATTATCGCTAATATTGAGGAACTGGGGCGACACAAACAAATTGTAACAAATGGTGTAAAAAACGATTTAATTTTTATACATCCTGTGATTAGCGGTCACGATTATCTATTAGGAACAGGTCTTTCTATTAAGTTATGTATGAAAATTATATATCTTAAAAATGGTATTCGTGTTAGATATTGGTCCCGCTATATTATAACGCACCGTTTATTAGCGTTAGCTATTATAGGCGGAATATATGGTGTTGAGTGGAAATCTGGGTCTTTAGATTTTTCCTTCATGCCTGAAATTGTTCTGGCACTTATTTTTTTCGCACTATTAATTGTCTCGTTTTTCTCTAGCAGAAATAAAACACGACAAATTGTCAAGGGGATATTAGGTGTAACGTCATAAGATAAAGGACATAAAAAGGAAATAGTGATCGATGAATCTCAGAAAACATATCCGCTATTTGTGAACTTTAATTAGGAGTTATGTGAGAAGTAACATTCTTTTCTGAATTCCGTGAGTTCAATGGCGAATTGGTGGGGTCAAATCTAAACATTTTACATGAAGGTTGACATTAGCGCGAGAATGAGTATAATAGTAATATGGTGAGACCTTTAAGGATTCAGTTTCCTGGGGCTTTCTATCACATTACCTGTCGTGGTATTGAGCGAAGGAAGATTTTTGTGGATGATAAGGACCGCTCCAGATTTTTCGCATTGCTCACTGGATCGTTGGAAACATATCAAGTTGTGCTCAATGCTTATATCATGATGACTAATCATTTTCACCTTATTATTCAGACCAAAAAAGCGAATTGTTCTGAATTTATGCGTCATTTTAATATCTGTTATACAGGTTGGTTCAACTGGCGTCATAATCGTTGTGGTAATTTGTATCAGGGTCGATATAAGGCATATTTAATTGATGCGGACAGCTATTTGCTTGAGGTATCACGGTATCTTCATTTGAATAGTGTGCGTGTGCGCCAGATGCGGTCATTGGATTATCAGGATAAGTGGCAATATGCGAAGGGGTATCAATGGAGCAGTTTACCTGGTTATGTGAGTGAGCGTCGTGCGATTCCAGTGATTGACTACGACTTGATTTTATCAATGGTTGGTGGTCGTCGTGAATATCGTGATTTTATGGTTGGGGGGTTGCAACGAGGAATTGAGAATCCTTTTAAGCATGTGCAGAATAGGATAATATTGGGAGATGCTAATTTTACCCGCAAAGCAAAGCGTTTTTTGAAGCGTGGTTCAGTGCGCGAACAGCCATCATATCGTGATTTGGTGGTTAGTACCTTAGAGCCTGAGGTAGTAGTGGGGATATTGCGGAGGGAGTGTGGAATTAGTGAGGAGTCATTGAAGATGCGTAAGTCAAATGGAGTGATGCGTGGGATAGCGGCGGAATTGTTATACAAATATTGTGAGATAACGCAGGCGCAGATTGGTCATTTGTTGGGCGATATAGACTATATGTCCGTATCTCAATTGCGGCGGCGTTTAAAAGAGAAGATGCAACAGGATGTAGGAATTAGAAAGAGATATGCTGAAGTTGAAGCAAAGCTGAAGAGGCTAATGTAAAATGTTTAGATTTGACCCCACAACAGAACCTCGTAAGGCGGTATTGCGGTTTGGAGTTGAATTAGAGTATGCCGGGATTCAGTGTCCAGATGATAAGCCGTATATTGAGTCATTTTTTGGTAAATATAAGGTGGAAGAGGTTTATCGGAACGAATATCGGGATCTTACTGAAGCACGGATGGGCTGGGAATTATATCGCTCCTGGTATGAAACTAAACGAATTCACCAAAGTCTGAATTATCAGACCCCGAAGCAGGTATGGGAGTCACAGAAATTGACTCTTGCAAACGAATCTAAAATGTGTAACATAAATCAAGCCCCTTTTTGTCCAGAATAATGGGGTGCACGTCGAGATAGTCAGGAGTAGAGCCTTTAGGCTCGTGGGAGCGGGCTTCGGCCCGCGAGGTTAAATGGTAATTGGTGAATGTTTAAATATTTAACTTTTTAACCCCCGCCAAAGGCGGGTCCGCCTCAGGCGGAAGTTACCAAATTGACTGGAACTAAACTAAGAATTGATGAGGCATTAAACTAAAAGGAGGTTGAAGTGGCTTCTACTTCAAAGTTGATAGTTTTGCTGGGACTTGTAATTATGAGTCCAGTTGTAAGTCTTGCATGGCAAGAAAATGGCGTTGTAATCTGTGATGATCCAAATTTACAGGCTAATCCAGTGATTGCATCTGATGATTCTTACGGTGCTATCATAACATGGGTTGACCACAGGGCTGGTAACTATGATATCTATGCACAGAGGATAGATTCATCAGGGACTCGTCAATGGGTTTCAGGCAGTGATTCAAATGGTGTTATAGTCTGCAATGCAGCAGGTTATCAGCATGAATGCAGGATTCTTGCGGATGGCTCAGGTGGTGCAATCATAATATGGCAGGATAAAAAGGTTAGTCCTAATGACTGGGATATCTATGCCCAGAAGCTGAATTCATCAGGAGAAAGACAATGGACACCTGAAAATGGCATTCTCGTATGGGATGGCTGGATAGAGATAAATCACGAGATAGTATCTGACGGTGCAGGCGGTGCCATCATAACCTGTAGAGATGACTCCCCTTACAAAATCTATGCACAGAAGATAATCTCATCAGGAACTCTGCCATGGGGTTTGGGCGCAAAAATAGTTTCTGACGCATCGGCGTTTGCAAAAAATCCGAAAGTTACAGCTGACGGTGCCGGTGGCGCTATTGTCGTATGGTGGGACGAAAGGCAAGTTCCGCCAGATACCAGTTTTGGCATCTATGCACAGAAGATAGACTCAGATGGGAATCGTCAATGGGGCGCAAGTGATCTATGTGTCTGCGATGTAGTAAATGATCAACAGGATTCCAGGATTGTCGCTGATGGCTCGGGTGGTGCCATCATCACCTGGGATGATGATATATATGGTAATGGCAGTTATTATAAGACCTATGCCCAGAGGGTAAACTCATCAGGTAGTCTCCAGTGGGGAATAAATGGTGTCTGTATATGTGATGAGATAAGTGTGTATCCTGAGATTGTAGCTGATGGCTTGGGTGGTGCAATCATTGTATGGCAGGATTACAGAAGTGGCGGCAATCTGGACATTTACGCACAGAGAGTAAACTCGTCAGGAATATCTCAGTGGACTGCAAATGGTGTCTGTATTTGTAATGCAACAGGCAATCAGACCAATCATAAGGTAATAACTGATGGCCTCGGTGGTGCAATCATCACCTGGGATGACCAGAGGGATGGTAGACATGATATCTATGCACAGAGGGTGGATGATGATGGTAATATTCACCCTAACTGGACCCAAAATGGTGTACTAATCTGCGATACGACAAATGCTGGCTTTACGGGCATTCACCCGCAGATTGCAACTGATGGTTCAAATGGTGTAATCACAACCTGGCAGGATGGAAGAAATCCTGATAATAATGGTGATATCTATGCACAAAGGGTAACTGCCGATGGCGCAGGCATTATTGAATCCTCATTTACTGCTGCGCCTCACAAAATTTCGTTCAGGTTATCACCAAATCCATTCAAGAATTCAGCTGTTTTGTATGTCAATTTACCAAAGTCAGGACTGATAACAATTCAACTCTTTGATGTTTTGGGCCGAAGAAGATACTCAAGAGAGATAGAATATACACCGGAAAATAATGCCTATGACCTTAAAGAGATTATTACTGGCGAAATTCCTAATGGCATATATTATCTTCAGATAAAAACAAACGGAGGAATTAAGGCAATGGAAAAACTCGTCAAGATCGAATAATATTCATAATGAAGGATAATTTATGAGGGGAGACTTTGAGTCTCCCCTCATAATAAAGTTGTCGTGAAAAAACATTTATGTATTTGGATTTTTGACAATAAAAAGGGAGGTGTATTATGAAAAAGTATTTTGCTCTTTTAACAATGTGGGCATTGTTAATCTGTCCAGAAATATTATTGGGCGGTTGGACTTGTGCCACCCCGAGTGCCGCCTGGTCTCCAAGATTTGTTTTTCCAACCGTTGTCTTTCACGACACAATGTGGATAATGGGCGGATATGGGGTTGCCGAGAGTGATGTTTGGTATTCTACAGATGGTGTAAACTGGACCTGTGCCACCTCAACTGCCGGTTGGCCACATAGGCTTGGCCATACGGCCGTTGTCTATGATAACAAAATGTGGCTGATGGGTGGATGTGTTAGTGATGCGAATCGCTATAATGATGTCTGGTATTCTACAGACGGTGTAAACTGGACCTGTGCCACCTCAAATGCGCCCTGGTCAAAGAGATTTGGCCATACCTCAATTGTTTTTGATAACAAAATCTGGGTTATTGGTGGCTATCCTTACTCAAATGATGTCTGGTATTCTACTGATGGGGCAAACTGGATATGTGCGACCTCAACTGCCTCTTGGTCAGCAAGATTTTATCATACCTCGGTAATTTTTAATAACAAGATGTGGGTCATTGGCGGAAGGAGTAGTGGCAGTGTCTACAAAAATGATGTCTGGTATTCTCCAGATGGCATAAACTGGACTTGTGCCACAGCATCTCCGGGCTGGGCACCAAGGTATGAACTTGCCTCAGCTATTTTTGATAACAAAATATGGATAATGGCCGGATATGCGAATGGTATAGACAAAAATGATGTCTGGTATTCTCCAGATGGCGTAAGCTGGACTCAGGCCCCTAATGCAGAATGGGTAGCAAGGCGTGGCCCAAGTTCGGTCGTCTATGATAACAAAATCTGGATATTGGGCGGATTTCCAGAGCTTAAAAATGATGTCTGGTATACCTCTAACCCCGGTGGTATTGAGACTGTTGACTCGCAATCACCTTTTTATTTGAAGATCTCTGGAAGCCCAGCACGCCACTCCATTCATATCAGATACTCAATTCCTACCCTTTCAAAGATTTCTCTGAAAATATATAATATTTCTGGAAGGATTGTTAAGACAATGACCAATCAGATGAATGCCTATGGCGAGTGCGAGATCGTGTGGGATCTCCGGGACGCAAATGGCGAGAAGGTATCCGAAGGCATCTATTTTATTCAGCTGCGGATCGGAAGTTTTACAGATATAGAAAAGGTAGTAATAATCAGGTGATAGATGAAATATCAGCGCCTGAAACAAAATTGGTGAAATAAACAGAGGGGAGATTATGGTAGCATTCTTTTCCTTTATTTTAATCAGTTCCTTCCCCATTGCTACTGATGGCTATGACCATTGCCTTTGCTCAGTAGCATCAGATGGAACAGATTATTTGGTGACCTGGGAGTATGACATTGATGATGACCGCACCTGGCGTCTTTTTTGCCAAAAGGTCTCAAATGCCGGTAGTCTTATCGGCGATGAGCAAAGGATCTGCACGGGTGAGTGGACCCAGTGTGCCGCAAGACCTGCTTATGGCAGCGGTCTCTATCACATCGTCTGGCAGGACCTACGCAGTGGCTATGCCACGATCTGGGGAAGAAAGGCAGGCTTAGATATGGCATTCCACATGGTGATGATTTTGCAATATCCCCTGGAAGTGTGATTGAATCTGAACCGGCAATCTCATGGGGGACACTATACTTCTTGGTCACCTGGTCGGCATCAATAAGTGGTTGGGCACAACTTCATGGTCAAAGAGTGAATCCAGATGGAACATTGCCGGGTAGTGAAATCGTCATAAGTGCCGGCAGTCATCACCATCATTACTCGGCGGTATCTTTTGGTGATACAAGGTGGATGGTTGTTTGGGTTCAAGGCACAGGTTCAGCAAGCGACCATAATATATATGGTCAGCGGTTAAATATGGATGGCACCCTTGTTGGCAGCGAGATTTCCATTTCAACAACGGTACAAAACGAGTGTGCTGTTGCTATTTGCTGGACTGGAACAAGGTGGCTTGTCATCTGGTTTGAAGGTCAATCTGGAGCCGGGACCAATGGCAAGGTTTACGGCCAATTAGTAAATTCAGACGGCTCTTTATATGGTTCAGCAATCACTATCTGTGGCACCCCAACTGCGGCATCCTATTATGGCTGGGGGCCGGCTATTGCCTGGCAGGATACCTTGGCCCTTGTTGTCTGGCCTGATGCACGAAGTGGTGTGCGGAATATCTATGGTCAATATGTAAAAGATGATGGTTCATTATCGGGTGAAAACTTCATTATATCTTACTCACCAAATCTCCAGCAACGTCCCGGGGTCAATTCAAATGGTTCAAATTTTTTGGTTGTCTATGAGCAATATGACCAGACCGGAAACTGGGAATGGCATGATATTTATGGCGAAATTATCACACCAGGGGTTGGTATTACAGAAAATCGGAAATCGGAAATCCGAAATTGACGGTCTCGCCCAATCCATTCCGTGAAAAACTGCGTATAGCGTATAGCCTAGGACGTAATGCGAAAAATATAAATTTAAAAATCTACGATGCGGCAGGCAGATTCGTTAAAGATTTCTCACGCGCTACGCCTGACGCCTTACGCCCTACGCAAATCACCTGGGATGGCACAGATGATGCTGGCGAAAAGGTCCCTAGCGGGATTTACTTCGCTGAATTGAAGGCATCAAATGGTGTCAGAGAGGCGAAGAAGATAATCCTATTAAGGTAATGAACAGATGGGTTACAATGTTTGAAGATAGAAAGATCTTCATTAAAAAGGAGAGATATGTTTAAAAGAATATCCACAGCTCTGTTATTCTTTATAATAATCACACCTGGTTACGGCCAGGAATGGATTGCCCGATATCAGGGCCCCTATGGTGAGGATTATGCATACGCAATAGCGGTAGACGGCCAAAAGAATGTCTATGTTACTGGTGCGAGTCAGGGTCCCGGCGGAGGATATATCCCTGATTATGCAACCATAAAATATGACTCACTGGGGACAGCGCAATGGGTTGCCCGCTATAATGGCTGTCCCACTGAAAACTGGCAGGATGAAGCAAGGGCGATTGCCGTTGATGGAAATGGAGTTTATGTTACCGGATATACAAAATATTACATCGTTGATGATTCATCTGACTACTGCACAATAAAGTATAATAAAGAGACCCGTGAAACCCTCTGGGTAAGGACATATAATGGGACCGCTAATAATTGTGACCAGGCCTATGCAATTGCCCTGGATGGCACTGGCAATGTTTATGTCACCGGCAAGAGCAAGGGCGATGGCACTAATTTTGATTTTCTTACTGTGAAATATAGCCCGGATGGTGTCGAACAATGGACGGCAAGATATAATAACCCTTCAGGTAATGGCTGGGATATTGCCTATGCACTTGCGGTTGATAATAACGGCGATGTCTATGTTACTGGTGAAAGTTATGACCCGACCACCTATTATGACTGCACAACGATAAAATACAATTCATCAGGTGCCCAGCAATGGGTGCAAAGATATTCTTGTCAGGACGATTATACTGACGAGGGAAATGCAATTACTGTAGATGCAAGTGGCAATGTTTATGTTACTGGACGGAGCGTGGACACACCCACTTCCTGGGATTATCTGACGATAAAGTATAATTCAGGTGGTGTCCAACAATGGATACAAAGATTTGATGGTATTGGTGAGGGCGATGAACCATCAGACATTGGCATTGATAACCTGGAAAATGTCTATGTCACCGGGGCTTCAGGCATTGGTGGTTTTTTTCAGACCCAGTATGCAACTGTCAAGTATACATCCACTGGTACACAGGAATGGGTAAGGACATACATTGGACCGGCAAATTTTTCTGCCAAGGCGGCTGCTATCGCCATTGATAATCAAAATAACATTTGTGTCACTGGTAGCGATGGTGCAATTGATACCACCTGGGATTATGTAACGATAAAGTATACACCATCTGGCACAGAAGAGTGGGTTGCCCGATATTCAGCCGGCATACCAGCGGGTGATGACCAGGCAAGGGCCATTGCCACTGATATGGATGGCAATATCTATGTTACTGGCTCGAGCGGAAGTGCCGATGGCAACCCTGACTATCTCACAATAAAATATCCACCATCAGGGCCGGGTGTAGAAGAGACAGTAAATCCAAAATTCAAAATCCGAGAGCCCAAATTGGTGGTCTCGCCAAATCCATTTACTACATTTACTATGATAACCCTAGGAGATAATGTCCCAATTTCGATCTATGATATATCTGGCAAATTGGTTCAACGCATAAAGATTCACCGCTCACGGGTCATGACTATTGGTGAGAATCTTAGCCCCGGTATCTACTTCTTAGAGACAAAGAATTGTAGGCCGGTGAAGATTTTAAAAATAAGATAAATCTTGGTAAAGGAGTAGAAAAAATTTCCTACTCTTGTTTTAAAAAGGAGGTAAACCATGAATAGAAAGATGGGAGTTATTATTAGCCTACTGTTCCTTTTGATGGGGGCAGAGGTTTTCGCTGACTGGCGGGTCACCTATTATGATGGTAAAGATGAGATGCCTGCCATTGCCTGGAATGGCAACTATTATCTCATAGTATGGCAGCGTGAGAATATTTCTGAGGACACAGTATTTGTTTATGGTCAACGGGTTACATCGGCGAGGACATTTGTTGGCGATGAGATCCCAATCTTGGGTGTAGTTCCAGGACCGGCATCATACAATGAAAAGGAACCAGAGGTCGCCAGTGGTGATTCTAAGTGGCTGGTAGTCTGGTGGGAGTTCTGGGGGTCACCCAACAGATATGTTATTCGGGGTCGGATCGTAAACAATGATGGTTCAATGGGTGAGATAATCAATATTGCAACAAACAGTTCACTTCTCTGTGATGATGCTGATGTCGCCTGGAATGGTGTAAAGTGGTTGGTTGTCTGGGAGCAATACGCATCCGGAGAGAAAAAATATATCGAGGGGAGATTTGTTCATACCGATGGCTCAATGGGTACCCCGTTTGAGATTGAGCGGAATAGCAATTACTACAGAGCTAACCCAAAGCTAGCTGCCTGTGGCTCAAATTTCTTCGTTGCCTGGGAAGATGTTCCCGAGGATGGCGTATATCCAAACGATCGGTATAATATTTTTGGTAAAGGGGTAGATAACAATGGAAATCTTGGACCAAGAGTAGAGATATTCAAGGACAATGCCCAGTATGTGCATCTTGATAAAGTTTCTGCTAGTAATAATTATTTTCTCGTCGTCTATGGACCTTATAATAACCCTAATCATGTATGCGGCCGGCGGGTGAACTCGGCAGGCACTGGGACCGTTGGCGCGAATATTGTAATCAGTTCAGCAGAAGGGAGTGCAGAATGTCATGGGGCAGCATGGACCGGGAGTAATTTCCATGTGGTATATCGACTGGGTTGGAGTCCAATAATAGGAATATATTGTCGAGAGGTAAACGAGGATGGAAGTTTGGGAAGTGAATTCCAAATCTCGGAAGATTTTACCTCTCCACATTGGTACATCAGCAATGCCCAAGGTGATACGAATTGTTTAAATGTATGGGATGGCTATGCGGGAGATAACTACGATATCTACACAGATGGCACTGGGCAGCAAGGAATAGAAGAACAACAAGGGATAAGATTCAATTCAGTTGAGGTGGTAGTTTATCCCAATCCATTCCGTTCGAACGTAATAATAAACTATGCACTAAGCAGTAAGCACTATGCACAAGAAAATAAAGAAGTGCCTACTGCCTACTCCCTACTGCCTACTATTCGTATCTACGATGCAGGCGGAAGATTGGTTAAAGATTTTTCACGCGCTACGCCCGACGCCTTACGCTCTACGCAAATCACCTGGGATGGCACTGATGATTTTGGTCGTGAGCTTTCAGCTGGTATCTATTTTGTACGTTTTGAGACTGAAGATTACAGGGTAGTAAAAAAGGCGATACTATTAAAATAGAGTGATGAAAAAGGTTTAAACAAAGAAAATGTAAAAGACGTGGGGTCAAATCTCGAATAGTGAATAGAAAATGGTCACCGGGCATTGAAGTTTCTACAAGATATGGGGTCAAACCTTTCCTGAGAATCGGAGAATGGGAGAATGGGAGAAACGGGGATGGGGAGATTACGCTACGCTGAAGACACACAACGTTGGCGACATGCTAAGCTGAAGGCACGCTTCACTGGAGAAAAACAATAATAAAGAGCGTAGGGTGATGGGAGTAGAGCGACGAACCATTGACTTCTGCTGCGAATTTGCGATAATTATGGTAAGGAGGAAGATAAATGCTTCTATTAGTTTTCATTATTTTCTCTCAACAATCAATTGATATTGAAACTGTCCGTGACAGCGTAGTCCACCAAGTTGTTGTCGGTAGATTTCAAGATGCCATTGAAAACGCCAAGTCAGCGATTGTTCGTGAGCCTAATGACTGTCTACTACTCGGTGTTATTGAGTACGCATTTCGTCGCGATATAATCCACGATCTTAACAATAAATTTCACTATAGAATATCGAACATTTACCCCAAAGAGATCCTTAAATCATGGGAGAAGATTTATGACAAGCATTCGACAAGCAATAATTTGGCAAAGTTGTTAGTGGTTGTAAAGGCACTTATTGATATAGACGGTTCGGTAGCTGAAACTCAAATACTGTTTACTGATCTGCCACCTTTCTTTGAATATGTAGCTGAGGAAGCAGCGAGAAAGGCTAAATTTGAACCAGCAACGCAAAGCGTTTTTTGAAGCGTGGTTCAGTGCGAGAACAGCCAGCATATTGTGATTTGGTGGTTAGTACCTTAGCGCCTGAGGTAGTAATGGGGATATTGCAGAGGGAGTGTGGGATTAGTGAGGAGTCATTAAAGGTGCGTAAGTCAAATGGAGTGATGCGTGGGATAGCGGCGGAATTGTTATACAAATATTGTGAGATAACGCAGGCGCAGATTGGTCATTTGTTGGGCGATATAGACTATATGTCCGTATCTCAATTGCGGCGGCGTTTAAAAGAGAAGATGCAACAGGATGTAGGAATTAGAAAGAGATATGCTGAAGTTGAAGCAAAGCTGAAGAGGCTAATGTAAAATGTTTAGATTTGACCCCACAACAGAACCTCGTAAGGCGGTATTGCGGTTTGGAGTTGAATTAGAGTATGCCGGGATTCAGTGTCCAGATGATAAGCCGTATATTGAGTCATTTTTTGGTAAATATAAGGTGGAAGAGGTTTATCGGAACGAATATCGGGATCTTACTGAAGCACGGATGGGCTGGGAATTATATCGCTCCTGGTATGAAACTAAACGAATTCACCAAAGTCTGAATTATCAGACCCCGAAGCAGGTATGGGAGTCACAGAAATTGACTCTTGCAAACGAATCTAAAATGTGTAACATAAATCAAGCCCCTTTTTGTCCAGAATAATGGGGTGCACGTCGAGATAGTCAGGAGTAGAGCCTTTAGGCTCGTGGGAGCGGGCTTCGGCCCGCGAGGTTAAATGGTAATTGGTGAATGTTTAAATATTTAACTTTTTAACCCCCGCCAAAGGCGGGTCCGCCTCAGGCGGAAGTTACCAAATTGACTGGAACTAAACTAAGAATTGATGAGGCATTAAACTAAAAGGAGGTTGAAGTGGCTTCTACTTCAAAGTTGATAGTTTTGCTGGGACTTGTAATTATGAGTCCAGTTGTAAGTCTTGCATGGCAAGAAAATGGCGTTGTAATCTGTGATGATCCAAATTTACAGGCTAATCCAGTGATTGCATCTGATGATTCTTACGGTGCTATCATAACATGGGTTGACCACAGGGCTGGTAACTATGATATCTATGCACAGAGGATAGATTCATCAGGGACTCGTCAATGGGTTTCAGGCAGTGATTCAAATGGTGTTATAGTCTGCAATGCAGCAGGTTATCAGCATGAATGCAGGATTCTTGCGGATGGCTCAGGTGGTGCAATCATAATATGGCAGGATAAAAAGGTTAGTCCTAATGACTGGGATATCTATGCCCAGAAGCTGAATTCATCAGGAGAAAGACAATGGACACCTGAAAATGGCATTCTCGTATGGGATGGCTGGATAGAGATAAATCACGAGATAGTATCTGACGGTGCAGGCGGTGCCATCATAACCTGTAGAGATGACTCCCCTTACAAAATCTATGCACAGAAGATAATCTCATCAGGAACTCTGCCATGGGGTTTGGGCGCAAAAATAGTTTCTGACGCATCGGCGTTTGCAAAAAATCCGAAAGTTACAGCTGACGGTGCCGGTGGCGCTATTGTCGTATGGTGGGACGAAAGGCAAGTTCCGCCAGATACCAGTTTTGGCATCTATGCACAGAAGATAGACTCAGATGGGAATCGTCAATGGGGCGCAAGTGATCTATGTGTCTGCGATGTAGTAAATGATCAACAGGATTCCAGGATTGTCGCTGATGGCTCGGGTGGTGCCATCATCACCTGGGATGATGATATATATGGTAATGGCAGTTATTATAAGACCTATGCCCAGAGGGTAAACTCATCAGGTAGTCTCCAGTGGGGAATAAATGGTGTCTGTATATGTGATGAGATAAGTGTGTATCCTGAGATTGTAGCTGATGGCTTGGGTGGTGCAATCATTGTATGGCAGGATTACAGAAGTGGCGGCAATCTGGACATTTACGCACAGAGAGTAAACTCGTCAGGAATATCTCAGTGGACTGCAAATGGTGTCTGTATTTGTAATGCAACAGGCAATCAGACCAATCATAAGGTAATAACTGATGGCCTCGGTGGTGCAATCATCACCTGGGATGACCAGAGGGATGGTAGACATGATATCTATGCACAGAGGGTGGATGATGATGGTAATATTCACCCTAACTGGACCCAAAATGGTGTACTAATCTGCGATACGACAAATGCTGGCTTTACGGGCATTCACCCGCAGATTGCAACTGATGGTTCAAATGGTGTAATCACAACCTGGCAGGATGGAAGAAATCCTGATAATAATGGTGATATCTATGCACAAAGGGTAACTGCCGATGGCGCAGGCATTATTGAATCCTCATTTACTGCTGCGCCTCACAAAATTTCGTTCAGGTTATCACCAAATCCATTCAAGAATTCAGCTGTTTTGTATGTCAATTTACCAAAGTCAGGACTGATAACAATTCAACTCTTTGATGTTTTGGGCCGAAGAAGATACTCAAGAGAGATAGAATATACACCGGAAAATAATGCCTATGACCTTAAAGAGATTATTACTGGCGAAATTCCTAATGGCATATATTATCTTCAGATAAAAACAAACGGAGGAATTAAGGCAATGGAAAAACTCGTCAAGATCGAATAATATTCATAATGAAGGATAATTTATGAGGGGAGACTTTGAGTCTCCCCTCATAATAAAGTTGTCGTGAAAAAACATTTATGTATTTGGATTTTTGACAATAAAAAGGGAGGTGTATTATGAAAAAGTATTTTGCTCTTTTAACAATGTGGGCATTGTTAATCTGTCCAGAAATATTATTGGGCGGTTGGACTTGTGCCACCCCGAGTGCCGCCTGGTCTCCAAGATTTGTTTTTCCAACCGTTGTCTTTCACGACACAATGTGGATAATGGGCGGATATGGGGTTGCCGAGAGTGATGTTTGGTATTCTACAGATGGTGTAAACTGGACCTGTGCCACCTCAACTGCCGGTTGGCCACATAGGCTTGGCCATACGGCCGTTGTCTATGATAACAAAATGTGGCTGATGGGTGGATGTGTTAGTGATGCGAATCGCTATAATGATGTCTGGTATTCTACAGACGGTGTAAACTGGACCTGTGCCACCTCAAATGCGCCCTGGTCAAAGAGATTTGGCCATACCTCAATTGTTTTTGATAACAAAATCTGGGTTATTGGTGGCTATCCTTACTCAAATGATGTCTGGTATTCTACTGATGGGGCAAACTGGATATGTGCGACCTCAACTGCCTCTTGGTCAGCAAGATTTTATCATACCTCGGTAATTTTTAATAACAAGATGTGGGTCATTGGCGGAAGGAGTAGTGGCAGTGTCTACAAAAATGATGTCTGGTATTCTCCAGATGGCATAAACTGGACTTGTGCCACAGCATCTCCGGGCTGGGCACCAAGGTATGAACTTGCCTCAGCTATTTTTGATAACAAAATATGGATAATGGCCGGATATGCGAATGGTATAGACAAAAATGATGTCTGGTATTCTCCAGATGGCGTAAGCTGGACTCAGGCCCCTAATGCAGAATGGGTAGCAAGGCGTGGCCCAAGTTCGGTCGTCTATGATAACAAAATCTGGATATTGGGCGGATTTCCAGAGCTTAAAAATGATGTCTGGTATACCTCTAACCCCGGTGGTATTGAGACTGTTGACTCGCAATCACCTTTTTATTTGAAGATCTCTGGAAGCCCAGCACGCCACTCCATTCATATCAGATACTCAATTCCTACCCTTTCAAAGATTTCTCTGAAAATATATAATATTTCTGGAAGGATTGTTAAGACAATGACCAATCAGATGAATGCCTATGGCGAGTGCGAGATCGTGTGGGATCTCCGGGACGCAAATGGCGAGAAGGTATCCGAAGGCATCTATTTTATTCAGCTGCGGATCGGAAGTTTTACAGATATAGAAAAGGTAGTAATAATCAGGTGATAGATGAAATATCAGCGCCTGAAACAAAATTGGTGAAATAAACAGAGGGGAGATTATGGTAGCATTCTTTTCCTTTATTTTAATCAGTTCCTTCCCCATTGCTACTGATGGCTATGACCATTGCCTTTGCTCAGTAGCATCAGATGGAACAGATTATTTGGTGACCTGGGAGTATGACATTGATGATGACCGCACCTGGCGTCTTTTTTGCCAAAAGGTCTCAAATGCCGGTAGTCTTATCGGCGATGAGCAAAGGATCTGCACGGGTGAGTGGACCCAGTGTGCCGCAAGACCTGCTTATGGCAGCGGTCTCTATCACATCGTCTGGCAGGACCTACGCAGTGGCTATGCCACGATCTGGGGAAGAAAGGCAGGCTTAGATATGGCATTCCACATGGTGATGATTTTGCAATATCCCCTGGAAGTGTGATTGAATCTGAACCGGCAATCTCATGGGGGACACTATACTTCTTGGTCACCTGGTCGGCATCAATAAGTGGTTGGGCACAACTTCATGGTCAAAGAGTGAATCCAGATGGAACATTGCCGGGTAGTGAAATCGTCATAAGTGCCGGCAGTCATCACCATCATTACTCGGCGGTATCTTTTGGTGATACAAGGTGGATGGTTGTTTGGGTTCAAGGCACAGGTTCAGCAAGCGACCATAATATATATGGTCAGCGGTTAAATATGGATGGCACCCTTGTTGGCAGCGAGATTTCCATTTCAACAACGGTACAAAACGAGTGTGCTGTTGCTATTTGCTGGACTGGAACAAGGTGGCTTGTCATCTGGTTTGAAGGTCAATCTGGAGCCGGGACCAATGGCAAGGTTTACGGCCAATTAGTAAATTCAGACGGCTCTTTATATGGTTCAGCAATCACTATCTGTGGCACCCCAACTGCGGCATCCTATTATGGCTGGGGGCCGGCTATTGCCTGGCAGGATACCTTGGCCCTTGTTGTCTGGCCTGATGCACGAAGTGGTGTGCGGAATATCTATGGTCAATATGTAAAAGATGATGGTTCATTATCGGGTGAAAACTTCATTATATCTTACTCACCAAATCTCCAGCAACGTCCCGGGGTCAATTCAAATGGTTCAAATTTTTTGGTTGTCTATGAGCAATATGACCAGACCGGAAACTGGGAATGGCATGATATTTATGGCGAAATTATCACACCAGGGGTTGGTATTACAGAAAATCGGAAATCGGAAATCCGAAATTGACGGTCTCGCCCAATCCATTCCGTGAAAAACTGCGTATAGCGTATAGCCTAGGACGTAATGCGAAAAATATAAATTTAAAAATCTACGATGCGGCAGGCAGATTCGTTAAAGATTTCTCACGCGCTACGCCTGACGCCTTACGCCCTACGCAAATCACCTGGGATGGCACAGATGATGCTGGCGAAAAGGTCCCTAGCGGGATTTACTTCGCTGAATTGAAGGCATCAAATGGTGTCAGAGAGGCGAAGAAGATAATCCTATTAAGGTAATGAACAGATGGGTTACAATGTTTGAAGATAGAAAGATCTTCATTAAAAAGGAGAGATATGTTTAAAAGAATATCCACAGCTCTGTTATTCTTTATAATAATCACACCTGGTTACGGCCAGGAATGGATTGCCCGATATCAGGGCCCCTATGGTGAGGATTATGCATACGCAATAGCGGTAGACGGCCAAAAGAATGTCTATGTTACTGGTGCGAGTCAGGGTCCCGGCGGAGGATATATCCCTGATTATGCAACCATAAAATATGACTCACTGGGGACAGCGCAATGGGTTGCCCGCTATAATGGCTGTCCCACTGAAAACTGGCAGGATGAAGCAAGGGCGATTGCCGTTGATGGAAATGGAGTTTATGTTACCGGATATACAAAATATTACATCGTTGATGATTCATCTGACTACTGCACAATAAAGTATAATAAAGAGACCCGTGAAACCCTCTGGGTAAGGACATATAATGGGACCGCTAATAATTGTGACCAGGCCTATGCAATTGCCCTGGATGGCACTGGCAATGTTTATGTCACCGGCAAGAGCAAGGGCGATGGCACTAATTTTGATTTTCTTACTGTGAAATATAGCCCGGATGGTGTCGAACAATGGACGGCAAGATATAATAACCCTTCAGGTAATGGCTGGGATATTGCCTATGCACTTGCGGTTGATAATAACGGCGATGTCTATGTTACTGGTGAAAGTTATGACCCGACCACCTATTATGACTGCACAACGATAAAATACAATTCATCAGGTGCCCAGCAATGGGTGCAAAGATATTCTTGTCAGGACGATTATACTGACGAGGGAAATGCAATTACTGTAGATGCAAGTGGCAATGTTTATGTTACTGGACGGAGCGTGGACACACCCACTTCCTGGGATTATCTGACGATAAAGTATAATTCAGGTGGTGTCCAACAATGGATACAAAGATTTGATGGTATTGGTGAGGGCGATGAACCATCAGACATTGGCATTGATAACCTGGAAAATGTCTATGTCACCGGGGCTTCAGGCATTGGTGGTTTTTTTCAGACCCAGTATGCAACTGTCAAGTATACATCCACTGGTACACAGGAATGGGTAAGGACATACATTGGACCGGCAAATTTTTCTGCCAAGGCGGCTGCTATCGCCATTGATAATCAAAATAACATTTGTGTCACTGGTAGCGATGGTGCAATTGATACCACCTGGGATTATGTAACGATAAAGTATACACCATCTGGCACAGAAGAGTGGGTTGCCCGATATTCAGCCGGCATACCAGCGGGTGATGACCAGGCAAGGGCCATTGCCACTGATATGGATGGCAATATCTATGTTACTGGCTCGAGCGGAAGTGCCGATGGCAACCCTGACTATCTCACAATAAAATATCCACCATCAGGGCCGGGTGTAGAAGAGACAGTAAATCCAAAATTCAAAATCCGAGAGCCCAAATTGGTGGTCTCGCCAAATCCATTTACTACATTTACTATGATAACCCTAGGAGATAATGTCCCAATTTCGATCTATGATATATCTGGCAAATTGGTTCAACGCATAAAGATTCACCGCTCACGGGTCATGACTATTGGTGAGAATCTTAGCCCCGGTATCTACTTCTTAGAGACAAAGAATTGTAGGCCGGTGAAGATTTTAAAAATAAGATAAATCTTGGTAAAGGAGTAGAAAAAATTTCCTACTCTTGTTTTAAAAAGGAGGTAAACCATGAATAGAAAGATGGGAGTTATTATTAGCCTACTGTTCCTTTTGATGGGGGCAGAGGTTTTCGCTGACTGGCGGGTCACCTATTATGATGGTAAAGATGAGATGCCTGCCATTGCCTGGAATGGCAACTATTATCTCATAGTATGGCAGCGTGAGAATATTTCTGAGGACACAGTATTTGTTTATGGTCAACGGGTTACATCGGCGAGGACATTTGTTGGCGATGAGATCCCAATCTTGGGTGTAGTTCCAGGACCGGCATCATACAATGAAAAGGAACCAGAGGTCGCCAGTGGTGATTCTAAGTGGCTGGTAGTCTGGTGGGAGTTCTGGGGGTCACCCAACAGATATGTTATTCGGGGTCGGATCGTAAACAATGATGGTTCAATGGGTGAGATAATCAATATTGCAACAAACAGTTCACTTCTCTGTGATGATGCTGATGTCGCCTGGAATGGTGTAAAGTGGTTGGTTGTCTGGGAGCAATACGCATCCGGAGAGAAAAAATATATCGAGGGGAGATTTGTTCATACCGATGGCTCAATGGGTACCCCGTTTGAGATTGAGCGGAATAGCAATTACTACAGAGCTAACCCAAAGCTAGCTGCCTGTGGCTCAAATTTCTTCGTTGCCTGGGAAGATGTTCCCGAGGATGGCGTATATCCAAACGATCGGTATAATATTTTTGGTAAAGGGGTAGATAACAATGGAAATCTTGGACCAAGAGTAGAGATATTCAAGGACAATGCCCAGTATGTGCATCTTGATAAAGTTTCTGCTAGTAATAATTATTTTCTCGTCGTCTATGGACCTTATAATAACCCTAATCATGTATGCGGCCGGCGGGTGAACTCGGCAGGCACTGGGACCGTTGGCGCGAATATTGTAATCAGTTCAGCAGAAGGGAGTGCAGAATGTCATGGGGCAGCATGGACCGGGAGTAATTTCCATGTGGTATATCGACTGGGTTGGAGTCCAATAATAGGAATATATTGTCGAGAGGTAAACGAGGATGGAAGTTTGGGAAGTGAATTCCAAATCTCGGAAGATTTTACCTCTCCACATTGGTACATCAGCAATGCCCAAGGTGATACGAATTGTTTAAATGTATGGGATGGCTATGCGGGAGATAACTACGATATCTACACAGATGGCACTGGGCAGCAAGGAATAGAAGAACAACAAGGGATAAGATTCAATTCAGTTGAGGTGGTAGTTTATCCCAATCCATTCCGTTCGAACGTAATAATAAACTATGCACTAAGCAGTAAGCACTATGCACAAGAAAATAAAGAAGTGCCTACTGCCTACTCCCTACTGCCTACTATTCGTATCTACGATGCAGGCGGAAGATTGGTTAAAGATTTTTCACGCGCTACGCCCGACGCCTTACGCTCTACGCAAATCACCTGGGATGGCACTGATGATTTTGGTCGTGAGCTTTCAGCTGGTATCTATTTTGTACGTTTTGAGACTGAAGATTACAGGGTAGTAAAAAAGGCGATACTATTAAAATAGAGTGATGAAAAAGGTTTAAACAAAGAAAATGTAAAAGACGTGGGGTCAAATCTCGAATAGTGAATAGAAAATGGTCACCGGGCATTGAAGTTTCTACAAGATATGGGGTCAAACCTTTCCTGAGAATCGGAGAATGGGAGAATGGGAGAAACGGGGATGGGGAGATTACGCTACGCTGAAGACACACAACGTTGGCGACATGCTAAGCTGAAGGCACGCTTCACTGGAGAAAAACAATAATAAAGAGCGTAGGGTGATGGGAGTAGAGCGACGAACCATTGACTTCTGCTGCGAATTTGCGATAATTATGGTAAGGAGGAAGATAAATGCTTCTATTAGTTTTCATTATTTTCTCTCAACAATCAATTGATATTGAAACTGTCCGTGACAGCGTAGTCCACCAAGTTGTTGTCGGTAGATTTCAAGATGCCATTGAAAACGCCAAGTCAGCGATTGTTCGTGAGCCTAATGACTGTCTACTACTCGGTGTTATTGAGTACGCATTTCGTCGCGATATAATCCACGATCTTAACAATAAATTTCACTATAGAATATCGAACATTTACCCCAAAGAGATCCTTAAATCATGGGAGAAGATTTATGACAAGCATTCGACAAGCAATAATTTGGCAAAGTTGTTAGTGGTTGTAAAGGCACTTATTGATATAGACGGTTCGGTAGCTGAAACTCAAATACTGTTTACTGATCTGCCACCTTTCTTTGAATATGTAGCTGAGGAAGCAGCGAGAAAGGCTAAATTTGAACCCGCAAAGCGATTCGGTAGACCGGTCAAGGTGTGGATGAGTTTACCATACAAATTCAGATTGAATTGACTTCTTTTGAAAATTTAAGATAATAGCTAATGTGGTGCTACACACGGTTGTGGTCGCTGCCTCTCACGGAATTCGAGACCTTCGGCGTGACGGTTTTGGGTAAACGGCGGATTTTTGTAAATAAAGGAGTAAGAGGGATATGAAGAAACTAGTTATTGCTATTATTATACTTGTGTCGGTCTCTTATGGTATCGAGTACTCACTGCGTATGCGAGCATTAGGAACTGATTTTGCTTATTTGATTCCAGATTATGAGACAGATCTTCATCTGAATCCAAACCTAATAGGTGAAAAAAGATTAAAGAGTATTGAATATAATAGGTATCTAAATACTCCATTAATGAATAAGTGGTTGACGCTCAGATGGTTTGGCAAAAAATCTGCCTGGAGTGGTCAATACTGGGGTTATTTCGCAGAAAGCGACAGACCTGGGGATTATTATAGAAGGGATTATGATTTATCAATTAATGATAACTGGATGCTGGATCTGAGAGATAAGTTACCTAAATTTTTAGCAAGTGATGTATGGAACATACGTAATGATTTTTCTTATACATATTACTACCGGTATGTTTCAGAGGCAGATTTCGAAAAAAAATGGACCTTGAAATACATTCTCAACTCAAATAGTTCAATTAAATTAGGTTCAAATGTATTTCTTATTACGCGAATTGCAGGAGGAGTGTACAGGAATTATTGGCATTACTTTGATCCTACTCCGGTTGTTTATGACTCATGGGTTGTGCTATTTTCTAGTAGGCTCGGCATATATTACCGTACAGACTATGATTCCAATAAGTTCACCTCCTGGTATATCGATGTTGGTGGGCCCCTGTCAACTTCAACTATTGATCGGCTACCTTACTCAATATTTTCCAATGTTTCATCATATAACGATAAGGAATTCAGTTTCTATGGCAGGACATTTATTGTTCAGTGTGGATGGGGGAAAAGTTTTCCAATAACTGATAATGGCTTTATTTGTCTTGGGATTCGTGAGCACTCACTTATGCAGCGAACAGAAGTGGCTGATGTGGATCAATATCTTAGAGGTATTAACAATGAACTATCATTACCGATTGCAGTCGAGTATACCATTAATCGTGTCGCGATTCGTTTCGGTACAAATTTAAAATATAGAGTGGAATCGAGAAGGCAATGGGATGATTTTTCGACATTAGCTCATAGCACTGTACATGGACTGCGGTTAGCGTATTCCTTTGGTCTGAGTTGGTATCCAATAGAAAAGGTTACAATCGATCTATATAATAGTGTGAGTCTTGAGGATTTAGATTACTGGGCAATCTGTTTGAAGTATCAACCATAGGAGTAATTATGTTGAAACGAATTACTTTAAAAACAATAATCATTTTATGTGTATCGAGTTCAGTATTTCTCTTTGCAGAACCGCTAAATCGCCACCGTGTCGGTCTAGGTTATGCCAACAACTACTATGGATACACCTATGGTGCAACATACTCATACGTATTTTCATCAAAATGGTCAGTGGGAATTGGATTTTCAAGTGGCAAATTCGATTTTATTCATAAGGCTCACACGAGTATGTTTGGTCGATATTATTATGGAGAGAATGATTTGGATATTACAATTCATATTAATCATTTCATTGATTTTGTAATTTGCCAGGAAAGGAATACGCAAAGCAGAATCTATTTGTTCAAGAAATACGGCTACGGGTTTTCATATTATAATATAACATTTGAAGAAATAATGTTTGATACTTTCACGGATTGGGAATATCGTGGTGAAATAGATTGTGTAAATACAGCTTTGTTTCTTTCAGTTGATGTTTTAGGTATCAACCCGGTTAAGAAATTTCCGTTAACAATGACTCTTGGTGCAAATGTCTATACTACTGTCCTAGATGCTCCTCAGGAAATAACACTGTACCACGATGATTATATTCCGTGGTATATAACCATGGATGCAACAAGTGATTTCATTC
>Ga0209986_10000182_pt1 | contig 57549 bp, 51 predicted proteins | sample BlataG_FD_183168 | JGI IMG/M metagenome (GOLD analysis project Ga0209986, IMG submission 183168) | Deep subsurface microbial communities from Black Sea to uncover new lineages of life (NeLLi) - Black_00105 metaG (SPAdes) (version 2) | ecosystem: Environmental > Aquatic > Marine > Oceanic >... | reverse complement strand
CGATGATGCCAATGTACTGTGTCATTAGTCAGAGACTTTGAGGCTATCCAGGTATCCCTGCAGGATGAAGGCTGCAGCCGCGGCATCGCGCCGCACCCTTATTGTATCTCTCTTGGTCCCAGCCTCTACTAGTAAACGCTCAGCAGCTATAGTGGATAACCGCTCGTCCCGAGTCTCAATGCCGGCTTCAGTGCACTTGGAAAGCTGTTCAACGAAAGCCGCCACCTTGCTGGCCTGCCTGCCAACAGTACCATCCAAAGAGTAAGGCAAACCGACCACTATTCGCTGCACCTCGTGTTTGGCAACAAGTTGAACAATAGCATCTATGGCTTCCTCATCATCATCCCTCATGATAGTGGATAGTGGACTGGCCAGAATCTGTTCAGGGTCGCTAATGGCAACTCCTATTCTTCTGTCTCCAACGTCCAACCCTAAGCAACGCATGTTGAAGCCTCAGTCAACTTCCTCAACCAACTTCTTTACTACTTCAAGAGCCTCATTGAGCTTACTCTTGTCTCTACCGCCGGCCTGTGCCATATCTGCTTTGCCGCCACCACTGCCACCGGTGACCTCGGCCACCCTCTTTACTATCTCACCCGCATGCAAGCCTCTATCTAATAGGTCTCGAGTAACCATAGCCACAAATCCAGGCTTACCATCATAAATTGTTCCCAAAACTATCACAGCGCTCTTCAGCCGGTCCCGTAACAAATCTCCCATCTCTCTCAAAGCGGGCATCGAAGAGGACGGTACTTTGGCAGCCAGGACTGTTATTCCGTTCACTTTCTCCGTTTTCCCAAGCAAACCTTCAACCATGTTGCGTGACAGCTCTCTCTCTAGAGATGCCGCCCGCTTTTGCTCGGCAGTCAACTGAGCTGTGAGGGCGATTGCGGCCTTCTGTACGTCGGAAGGTGTACTTTTCAGCTTCTTAGCTATAGCCTCCAATATGCCAAGGCGTTCTTCAAGGAACTCTTCAGCTCCTCTGCCGGTGACCGCTTCGATTCGGCGCAGACCGGTGCCGATACTGTTCTCACCCGTTATTAGCATCAGGCCGATTTCTCCGGTTGATTTGACATGAGTGCCACCACAAAGCTCGGCACTGACCGGAGGTTCGCCTACTTCCATCACCCGAACCGTTTCTCCGTATTTCTCGTCGAAAAGGGCAATAGCACCTTCGTCGATAGCTTGCTTATACGGAACCACCTTGCTTATCACTGGCAAATTCTCGCGTATCCTTTCGTTGACGATACGTTGAATTTCGTCAAGTTGCTCCTTGCTGATGGCTACCAGGTGGGAGAAATCAAAACGAAACCGGTCAGGAGCTACCAGAGAGCCTCTCTGCTGAACATGACTGCCCAGTACCTGACGCAAAGCCGCCTGAAGCAGATGTGTCGCCGTATGATTGCGAGCGATATCAAGGCGACGGTCCACATCAACCTCGGCTTCAACGATATCGCCAACCGAGACCCTGCCTTTGGTGACTTGCCCCACATGGACGATGGCTCCTTCGGCGAGGCTACCATAAGGAGACCAAATGGTATTGGTGACATTGATTTGACTGGAAGCTGCTGTTATTTTACCGGTGTCGCCCACCTGGCCTCCCATCTCTCCATAGAAGGGTGTCTCCTCAAGTACAACAGCAATCTTTTGGCCTTCAGTAGCAGAGGGTATGGAAAGACCGGAATCTTGGTCTAATATACAGGCCGCCTTGCAGCTTGATTTCGATTTGTCATAACCAACAAAGCTGGTTGAGATGCCAAATGCTTCTGCCGATGGTATGCCTTGTGGGGCGATTGTCTGCTTGAATTCGTGGGCCATCCTTGCCCTTTGCCGCTGCTTCTCCATCTCAACCTCAAAACCTTCAAGGTCAACAGTTAATCCTCTCTCCCGAGCAATCTCAGCGGTCAACTCTGGAGGAAAACCATCAGTATCCCAAAGCCTGAAAACTTCTTCGCCAGCGAGATAGTTTCTGCCTTGACTCACAGCTTCAGCAATAGCTTTGTCAGCAAGGTTAATCCCGGCATCCAGAGTGGTAATGAACTTCTCCTCTTCCATCTTAACCACTTCGCCTATCAGGTTTTGATTGGTTACCAACTCAGGATATATGTGGCCCATCTTGGCAATAGCGATTTTAGCTATCTCACTGAGGAATGGCTTCTCTATGCCCAGTTTCCTGCCGAAAAAGCAAGCCCGGCGCAGTATCCGACGTAGTACATAGCCTCTCCCGTCATTAGATGGCAGGACGCCATCAGCGATAAGGAAAGCAATACCCCGACCATGCTCAGCTATAATCCTGATAGCCTGGTCGGCGACTTCATTCTCGCCATATTCTTTCGCAGTTAAACCGCATATTCTATCGAGTAGAGGCAGGAAAAGGTCTGCCTGGTAGACTGATGCTGCTCCCTGCATGGCAGCTGCGGTTCGCTCTAGCCCCATTCCGGTGTCGATATTTGGCTTTGGCAACAGGGTGCGTTTTCCATCACGGTCCTGGTTATACTGGGTAAATACCAGATTCCAGATTTCGGAAAAGCGGTCGCAGTCGCAACCGGGTGCACATTCAGGCCTGCCGCAGCCGACTTCCTCACCGAAATCGTAATGTATCTCGCTGCATGGCCCGCAAGGACCCGAATCCCCCGCCGGCCCCCAGAAATTATCTTCCTCTCCAAGCCGGACTATTCTCTCCTCAGGAAAGCCTATTTCCCGCCAGCAGCCAAACGCTTCATCATCGTCCAAATAAATAGTCACCCACAGCCGCTGGGGTGGAATCTTTAAGCGCGCGGCGACAAACTCCCACGCCCAGGCAATAGCTTCCTGCTTGAAATAGTCACCCACGCTGAAATTCCCCAGCATCTCAAAGAATGTCAGGTGTTTACCATCGCCCACTGAATCGATATCTGTGGTGCGGAAGCACTTCTGGCACGAGGCCAGGCGGGGACTTGGTGGTACGGTTAATCCCAGGAAGTGGGGCTTGATCTGCACCATTCCGGCACTCGTCAGCAGCAGGGTAGGATCACCGTGAGGCACCAAAGACGAACTGGGGATTACCTTGTGCTGTTTTTCCTCGAAGAAACGCAGAAAAGCCTCTCTGATCTCGTCACTGTTCACTGGCCATCACCTCTCTGGATTTTAATGGAGTGGGACTCCAGTGTCAATTCATCCACCATAGGCCTGTCGCTCTGAGTTGTTCCCCCGTCGTTCTGAGGCCTTCCCTTGTCGTTCTAAGCTGAACCTCTGAGTCGACGGTCTGAGCGAAACGAAGAGGCAGCGAAGAACCCAGATGACCTTCGCTGTCGCTTGGGTAATAAGTCCACAGTCTCGGTTGATGCTCATTTTTACGTGTGCCGCCGTTTGTGATAGAATTCGGGCAAACAATGGAGCCCAAACGTGCCGCTTTATGAATACCGGTGCCGCCACTGTCAGTGTAAGGTCACGCTGTATCTCCGGGCGTTCTCTCAGTCGTCACCCTCTTGCCCGCAATGTGGCAACGACACATTGCAGAGGTTATTCTCCGCTTTTTCCGTGCGCAAGACCGACAGCGGCATCTATGAGGACATACTCTCTGACTCCCAACTGACAAAAGGGATGTTAAACAATGATCCCAGGGCTCTGGTTGAATGGAACAAGCGGATGAGCCGGGGTGAAGAAATCGCGCCGAAATACGAAGAGATGATTGATAAGATGGAACATGGGGAGATACCGGCCGAGCTCTCCGCCTCGGGCACAGAGGAATCGGCCGAGGAAAGCGACTAGGTTCGTGTCATGCCCATTTACGAGTTCTTCTGTCCCGCCTGCCACAGGAAGAGCAGTCTCCTGGTAAGGAGTGTTTCAGCCTCTGTCGAGCCTAGGTGCTCAGCCTGTGGCAGTACCGATCTGGTGCGCGTTGTTTCCACCTTTGCCCTCGGCAAGTCAATCAAAACCGTACACGAGGAGAGCGGTGAGTCGAGCATGTTCCCGGGTTCTGACTACTACAAAGACCCGCGCAACATCGGCAGATGGGCAGAGAAAAGGTTTCAAGACATGGGTATGGAAATGCCTGCTGAGATTCAGCAGAAAATTCAAGCCGCCAGGGAAGGTGAAATGCCCGAATCCTTAAAGGAGCTCAAGAATGCCTCCCCAGACGCTTCGTATCATTGACGCCAATTGCAACCGTGCAGCCGAAGGGTTGCGTTTCCTCGAAGATATTGCTCGCTTTCTCCTCAACGACGCCAATCTAAGCCAGCAGATAAAGGCGGTGCGTCATGACGTGGTCAAGAACGTGACCAAGCTTGGCGTAGGCCTCCTCTCGGTGAGAGACTCACAGGCCGATGTGGGAGCTAGCATTGAGTCAGTCGGGCAGCGCCAGGATTTGCCATCTCTTGTCACCGCCAACGCTAAGAGGGTCGAAGAAGCACTGCGAGTCATAGAGGAGTTGGCCAAACTCCCGGATATGAGTCCATTATTGCAGTCAAAGGACTTTGAACAGGCACGGTTCAACCTGTATGCGTTGGAGCGAGAGCTATTGTCCAGGGTGCTCCGTCAAGACAAGTTGTCCCGGCTACACGGGCTTTATGTCATTATCGATACCCAGGCATTGGCCGGTAGAGACGAAATTGACGCAGCTGACAAAGCAATCCGCGGCGAGGCCAGGGTTATTCAGCTTCGTGACAAGCATCACCATAAGGGTGAGATGTTGGTCATAGCTCAAAAGCTGAGTGACTTGTGCCGCAAACGCCACACGCTTTTCATCGTGAACGACTATCTGGATATAGCTCTGGCCGCCGACGCTGATGGACTCCACATAGGGCAGGCTGATTTGCCCTTGTCAATCGTTCGCAAGGAATTGCCTATTGATAGGATTATTGGCTGCTCGACAAAAACGTTGGCCCAAGCTCGAAAAGCAGAGGCTGAAGGAGCGGATTACGTCGCCGTAGGTTCCATGTTCTCCTCGTCGACCAAAGGGGGCAGCACCGTGGTTGGTCTGGAGCGACTGCGCCAGATCAGAAAAGCGCTATCGATGCCCGTGGTTGCCATCGGTGGCATTAACGAAGCCAATATTGGTAATGTGATAGCTGCCGGAGCTGATTCAGCGGCGGTTATCAGGGCCGTCCTGAGTCAAGAGAACATAGAGCAAGCAACACGCCGGATGGTAAAAGCGATTGAGAAAGAAACGGAGAGCCACAGAGAACCTGGAAGCCATTGCTGAGAAGAGCCGCCTTTATCTCTCTGCCAAGGACGCCGCGAGAGAAAAGACGCTCCGGCTGTGTCGGGAGGTTATCCGTTGCAGTGCCAATGCCATCCGTGCTGTGCACCGTCAGGAACAAGCTAAGGCCGAGGAGCTTCTGGACGCGGCTCGTGTCTCACTCCACGAGCTAAACCAGGATGTCCTTCAGGACCATAGTGACTTGCTTCACGCCGGTTTTGTCCATGATGCCCAGAAGGAGTTTGCCGAAGCGAGTACTACCTTGGCCATAATTGGCCGCAAATTGCTCCCCGACCCGGAGGCACTGGGGGTTGGCTACCCTGCCTACTTGAACGGCCTGGCTGAGGCAGTCGGTGAACTGAGACGCTACCTTCTGGATAGCCTGAGGCGGAATGACCTTTCTCGATGCGAGGAATTATTGGCCACAATGGATGACATCTATGCTGTGTTAGTAACCATGGATTTTCCCGATGCCGTAACCTATGGCTTGAGACGAACGACCGATTCGGTTCGCGGTATACTGGAGAGGACGCGCGGCGACCTGACCCTGGTCTTGAGGCAGAAACAACTCGAAGATAAGTTGGAGCGGCGCCCACGAAGGAACGAATGACACGATACGGGTGAGCTGCCTGTGTCGCTCATGCCAAGGATTGATTGGCAACCCTGATTGCCACAGTGGGCTCTTCACCTTCGGCCATTCTGAAGGAACAGAGTGAGCAAAGAATCTGGCACCAACAACTTTAGCTCAGCAAAACGTCAATGGGCCCTTGCCTGTCGCTGAGCGTGACAGCAAGGGGGCCTTTGATTGGGCATGGAGACTTGACGCGTGCAGCCTAAATATAGTAGATTCTCGGGTCGGTGCTAAACTCATCTCAACGCATGAGGTAAGGAGCTGATGCTTGAAGCGGCGGCTCCTTTGTCAGTGTCTACTACGGAAGAAAGGAAGTGAATCAAATGGACCTCGTATGGATAGCAGCAATAAGTGGAGTGCTCGGATTGGCCTTCGCTGGCTACCTGGTCTTCTTCGTCCTGAAACAAGACCAGGGCTCAGCACGAATCAAGGAAATATCAGCGGCTATCAAAGAAGGTGCTCTAGCTTTTCTATATCGGGAATATCGAATACTAAGCGTTTTTGTAGTGGTGATAGCCATCCTTCTAGGCATAATACCCAGCCTTGGGTGGTGGGTCAGCTTGGCATTCGTGTTCGGCGCGCTGTGCTCTGGCGCAGCTGGTTACGCAGGTATGAATATAGCTATTAGGTCAAACGGAAGAACGGCTGCCGCAGCCCAGAAAAGCCTCAACGACGGGCTGAAGGTCTCGTTTCGCGGTGGTGCCGTGATGGGCATGTGTGTTGTTGGCATCGGCATAATTGGCTTAGCCATTCTCTACTTCGCATTCCATAATCACCCCGACTTCCTCAAGATTATCCCTGCCTTCGGTTTCGGCGCGTCGGGGGTTGCCATATTTGCCAGAGTAGGTGGTGGTATCTATACCAAGGCAGCCGATACCGGTGCCGACCTGGTTGGGAAAGTAGAACAGGGAATCCCTGAAGATGATCCCAGAAACGCCGCGGTTATTGCGGATTTCGTGGGTGACAATGTCGGCGATGTTGCAGGTATGGGCGCTGACCTCTTCGAGTCATATGTCGACTCCATCATTGCTACGATAACGCTGTGTGCTGTGGCTATAGCGGCCGGCGTGGTTGGCAACGAGACTATTGCCTGGTATCTACCCCTGATGGTAGCTGCTGGCGGGATCGTGGCCTCGATTATCGGGGCTTTCGTGGTCAGAGTTGGGGATAAACCAGAGATGGGGGCACTGCTTGGCGCTCTCCGCCGCGGCACGTTCTCGGCCTCGATACTGACTGCAGTCTTTTCCTTCCTCGCCGTCTATTTCCTGGCAGATGGATTAGGGGTATTCTGGGCTATCCTTGCTGGCCTTGTCGCCGGCATATTGATCGGAGAGAGCACCAATTACTTCACTTCGTACGCTTACCGACCAACTCAGAGCATTTCTGAAGCCTCTCAAACTGGAGCCGGCACAACGGTAACCAAGGGATTTTCTAACGGACTAATGAGTACATTCCCGCCCATCATCTTTGTAGCTGCTGCCATTCTCCTCGCTTACCACTTTGCAGACTTCTACGGTATAGCCATTGCCGGCATTGGTATGTTATCCACCCTGGGCATTACCCTTGCCACCGACGCCTACGGCCCGGTAGCTGACAATGCTGGCGGGATCGTGGAGATGTCAGACCTGCCTCCAGAAATCAGGGAGCGGACGGATGCTCTTGACTCCCTGGGAAACACAACAGCCGCCACAGGTAAGGGCTTCGCTATCGGGGCGGCTGCTCTTACCGCTCTAGCCTTGATGCTATCCTATACTCAGGTGGTCGGAATCAAGTTCGGCGAAATCAGCCTGCTGGACCCAAGAGTCGTGACGGGAATATTGCTCGGCGGTATGATGCCAGCGGTTTTCTGTAGCATGACTTTGAATGCCGTGGGCAGAACAGCCTTTTCCATAATCAACGAGGTTCGGCGGCAGTTCCGCGAGATAAAAGGATTGATGGAAGGCACGGCCAGGCCCGAATATGGCAAATGCGTTGACATATGCACCAAGGCAGCATTGAAAGAGATGATTCTCCCCGGTCTGCTAACCGTAATCGCCCCGGTCGTGGTCGGTATTGTGTTGGGGCCTGTAGGCCTGGGGGGCTTTCTCCTTGGAGCCATCGCTACAGGATTCATCTTGGCAGTAACGATGGCCAACGCTGGCGGCTCTTGGGACAATGCCAAGAAGTGGATAGAGACAGGTCAATACGGAGGCAAAGGCTCCGATGCTCACAAGGCCGCCGTCATCGGTGATACGGTTGGCGACCCGATGAAAGATACCTCGGGGCCTTCTTTGAATATCATGATAAAGCTGATGTCGATAATTGCCCTGGTTATGGCGCCAACCCTGGCTGGGTTCCCCGGATTAATCTAATACCCAGCTACTAAAGAAACGGATTCATTTTGCGCTCAGCACCTATAGTGGTTTGAGGTCCGTGCCCCGGGTAGACAATGGTCTCGTCAGGCAAAGTCATAAGCTTGTGCTGAATACTATTCATTAACTGGTGCTGGCTACAGCCGGGAAAATCCGTCCTGCCAATACCAAAATTGAAGAGCGTGTCACCGCTGAAGACGACTCCGTGTCCAACGAGACTGATGCCGCCGGGGCTGTGCCCGGGGGTGTAAAGAACCGTGAAATGCAAGTCATCGATGTCTATGTGGTCACCGTCCTTCAGTAGCCTTTCTGGCCTGGGCAATGGGCCAAGTGAGCCTCCTGCCATAGAAGCCATCACCCGTGAGAATGTCCCGAGCCCCCGCTCTGCCTCGGCTTCGTGAAGAGCGAACTCAGCTCCGGTTTCCTCCTTGACTGGCTTAAGGGCACCGACATGGTCGAAGTGGGTATGAGTAGCTACAATCAGAGGTATGGTCAACCCCAGGTCTTTGACGGTTCTGAGAATCACCTTGGCTTCGGCACCAGGGTCAATAATCATACCTCGTTTGGTCGACTCCGAGCCGACTATGTAGCAGTTAGTACCCATAAAACTGAGGCTAAGAGCTTTCAGAATCATTGCTACCTCCGGTGGAAAATCTCAGTACCAGGTGCAAAGCCCAGTAATCATATCACAGACCTGGTGAGAGAGAAAATCGCGAGTCGGGAGCCCGTCGGCAGTTCCTCTGGGAAGTTGAAGAAAGCGCATGTTTCGGTAAACCACATAGCACTGAAGCAGTCAGATTCAGCCAAGAGTGCAGGGGTTTGAGGGAATGGCATAGAGCCGAGATCAGATTTGGCCGGCCATAAGATGACTGCTTGGTGCTACCGATTAGGAAACCGTAGGTTATCAACTTGATGCTGATATAGGCTCAGCACCATCACTGTGAAAGCCAAGACATAGTCTGTCGTTGTTCTTTGCCTCACCCTGTTCTGCGTAGCTGTTTGTTCTCGGCTGGCTTTATGTGTAGGAGAGATACTCCCTCCCTATGAAATCGCGCACCATGACTACTCTCTGAATATCAGCTGTGCCATCGGCGAACTGGTAGCCATAGACATCCCTTAGCCTTTGCTCGATAATATGCTCTGAGCTGTATCCTGCGTGGCCGAAAGTGAGCATCGCATTGTTGCAGGCTTCGATAGCCACTGCGGGGCAGAGCGACTTGGCCATGGCTGTTTCTTTTGTTGCTCTAAGCCCATGGTCCATTAGCCACAGTGCCTTGTAGCACAACAGCCTTGCTGCTTCCATCTTGGCCAGACTATCAACCAGTCTAAAGGAGACCGCTTCAAATTTGGCAATCGGTCTGTCAAATGCTTTCCGCTGCTTGGCGTAGTCTATGGCTTCATCTATGGATTGTTGAGCTTGCCCTAGTGCATGGAGGCATAGATAAACGCGGATCCAATCGAACGCTCCCATTACAACATAGAATCCTTTGCCCTCATCACCAATGCGATACTCTGTGGGAAGACGCACATTGTCCATAAAGATGGAGCCACGCTCTACACAGGTGTGACCCATATCGGCATAGGCTGACCTCTCTAGGCCAGGCAGATCAAGAGGAACGAAGAAACCCGTGATTCCGCGTGCTCCCGGTGCTGTAGTGTCTGTCTTAAGGAATATACAGGCAACATCAGCTTGCATTCCTAGCGTGATTGCCGTTTTCTCACCATTCAATACGTAGTGGTCACCATCCTTTACTGCTCTGGCCTTTATGGCTGCAGCATCCGAGCCAGCATCAGGCTCAGTAAGGCTAAGACACACCGTTCTTTCTCCATTACAGAGGAGAGGCATCCAGTTGGTACGCACTTCATCGGGGCATAGTGCCAGACACTCAGCCCCGAAAGATGAGAGCAGAATCACATATGGCACTCCTATATCGGACCTTGCGGTCTCCTCGCAAGCTATTCCGCCTGTTACGAGATCTGACATCTGCCCACCGTATTTCTCAGGGGTTCTCAAACCCAGAAAACCCGTATCAGCGAGTTTCTTTATCACTTCACCGGGGATTCGATTGAGTCTAACCCTCTCTTTAGCAGTGGGCATAAGCTCCCTGCGGGTGAAATCACGGGCATGGGCCCGAAACATCTCTTGCGCTTCAGTAAAGCCAAATTCAGCCATGTCCTACCTCCCTGGCTACGTTATGCCTCCGAAAGCCAATTATCACGCTCAAGATTCTGAATTATGTCTAGAAGAATCGCCATAGCTGGGCCTTGCTGTGCCGGAATTCTGCAAAGACTGGATCCCAAGTCCATGGCCGGAACTATGGTTTAGAAGACGGCCGGGGGTTTAGGTCGACCTTATCTCCTCACGCATGAACCTGATGTAGGAGATAGCAAAACACAGAGCGGTCAAAGCTATCAGGCTGGTCAATTGAGGCCAGATAACCAAAAGACTCTGGCCCAGAGATAGCGGACCCGGTATCATCCCGGCGGCAGCGATGCTTACTATCATCAATGTTGCGCTGGGGTTTCCCAGCTCGGGCATCAACAAGACCTGGACAGCTTCCCCGTACAGAGTATTGGGCGAAATACGGCTGATGGTGCGGTAGACTTCATCATTCCGAACTATCAAGTCCAGGCTCGAGTTCTGGTCAATAGGAACTGCCGCGCCAGCAATAGCTCTGGCAATCATAGACATGAACAGGAAAAGGAATATCCACAGCGCTATCGATGCCAGGGCTGAGGTAGCTGTCCTCTTGAAGAAAACTGAAAAAAGGACAGCCAGGGCCATCCAGAAGGCACCGTAGATTATGCTCACCAAGATGAAGGCAAGAAGCCTAAGCACTTCTTCTGCGCTCGGAGGTACGCCAATCATGCGCAATCCCAAGCCAGCAACGATGGCTACTATGCTTACTACCAGTATTGCCAGAGTGAATAAGCCAGCCAAGAACTTGCCATTAATCACCGAATCGCGGTAAAGGGGCTGCGACAGAAGCCGGCTGAGGTTGCCACTCGTCCGTTCGCTGTTTATGGTATCAAACCCAAGAGCTATACCAACTATAGGTATGAAGATAGAAAGGAAAAGTGGGAAGGAGAACGGCAGGGTTTCGCCGGAGACAATGAAAAGCCTGAGAAAGATGAACTGGGTGGTCTCGGTCATTCCGCTTCTGATGTTTTGGGCAGCCACATAAATGGTTGCTATCCCGGCCAGGTAAATCAAGAGAGATAGGATTATGAAGCGTTTGCTAGCAAAGTGGTCAGCTAGTTCTTTCCGGAAAATCGCCATTAACCCAGGCATAATCAAGTCTCACGAAAATATTTCATATAAATCTCTTCAAGACCATATTCCTCAATCTTCATCTGAACCAACAGGCTGTCACTATCAACAATCGCCCTGGCCACTTGAGGCCTCAGATCCTCGTCACAGGTAACAAGAAGCAGGTCGCCCGTGCTTTCGACGCTTGTCACCCCTTTGATATTCTCCACAGACCTAATAAGGTTGCTGGTGGGCTGCGATACCTTAACTTCTATCCGCAACTTGCCCCCGCCGATGGCTTCTCTCCCCAGCTGGTCTACCGACCCCTCGGCTACCAAACAACCCTTGGCCAGTATTCCAACCCGGGTGCAGACCTTCTGTACTTGGTGTAGCTGGTGAGAGGATAGTACAACAGTCACTTTCCTTTTGGCCATGCTTGTGATAAGGGAAAGCACTTGGTTGATGCCTTCCGGATCTATTCCGGCCGTGGGCTCGTCAAAGAAGGCAACTCTAGGGTCTTTGATCATGACGTCGGCGACCCCTAGACGCTGCTTCATACCGTGGGAGAACTCACCAACCCTCTGATCGGCTACTTCAGACAGTCCGACGGTATCCAAAAGTTCCCCGATTTTCCTTGCTGCTTCCTCCCGTGACAGATTGTTGAGTGCAGCAGTGTAGTCCAAATTGTCCCTGGCGGTCAGATCTTCGTAGAAGCCGACCTTTTCGGGCAAATAGCCAACAATGCGTTTCACTTTGAGTGGCTCTCTGGCAGGGTCACAACCGCACACCCGGGCAACGCCTGACGTCGGCTCGGTAAGTCCGAGGAGCATCAGTATAGTAGTAGTCTTGCCAGCACCATTAGGGCCCAGGAAACCAAAGACCTCACCTTCATCTATATGAAGGCTGAGGTGGTCCACGGCAACAAAACCGCCGTACGCTTTGGTTAGCTCTCTTGTCTCGATGATGCCCTGTTGGTTCACGCTGTCCTCACCGCCTGCCTAAGCGCCAAAACATGACAGCCAGTCCGGCTATAACTAAAACCACAATGCCGACACCTACCCAGCCCCAGATTGTGGGCGTTAGCACGGTCACGCGGATGTCCACGCTACCGAAGGCAAGTTCATCTTCAGGCTCGGCGGACAGCGTCACCATGTAGTCACCAGCTATGGTTTTGCGCGCCGGCTTTATGTTAACTTCAACCTCCCGCATACTCCCTACCGGCAATGAGTCTATCTCCTCTGGATTGAAAGTCACGCTCCAACCGGAGGGGTTGCCCTTTACCTTTGAGCTGAAACTGAGTTTCTCCAGCTCCGCTGTACCAGTGTTGATGATGGAAATAGAGAAATAATTGTCTTCACCGGAGGTGGCCTCAGTGTTGAGCCGGCCAGTAGCCGGCTCTAGCTCAAGGTCATACTTGGCGGTGACTATAGCCTTCAGCTCAATGCTACCTTCCAGGTCTCCCGAACTAACGTGGACGGTTACGGGATACTCCCCCGGCTCCGGCACCCGCCAAACATATGACCGTACCGTGATTTTAATTGTTTCCCCGTATGCCGTTTCGGGATCAAGGCGAATAGCTGCTATTTCCGACCCATCCCCGTAGCTTCGCCCAATTGAATAGGTGAAGCCATCAGGCACATCAACCCTGAGGTCAAAGAGACGTTGTTCCTCGCCACCTATGTAGTTCAATTCAACGTCATAGGCGAAGTAGACGCCGGCATAGCCACTCAATACTGGGTATTTGCAATTAAGCTCGATTTTCTCCTCGGGATGTGACTCCTGCCCTAGTGGTGATGGGGGCAGAGCAGCACTTCCTTCTGGGAGTGCAAGAACAATCGGTTGAGCTACCAACCCGCCGACTACCATCAGGAGCAAGGCCAGGCAAACCAAATAGCAGTTTGCTTTGAATCTGTTCATTAGCGTACAACCTCCCTCAATATGAAAGCCCTATTTGAAGACGGGGATTCATCGAATCAAGAAACGCAATCTACGAAGATATGACTTTATCGGAAACGACGCTGGCTGTCAAGTTTCCGGGATGAAGTGCAATTCGATTCGTTGACGCCCAGTTAGCCTAGGGCCTATAATGTGTGCGATGCTCGACTAGGGGTTCTCTCTTGTCAGGCAACAGAAACATTCATAGAAAGGGGACAAGAGTATGGTAGGTATTACATCGTACGGTGGTTATATACCTCTGTGGCGATTACCCAAGGAAAATATAGCTCGGGAATGGGGACAGCCACCGGTGCCGGGAGAGAAGGCGGTGGCCAGCTTCGACGAAGATAGCATCACTATGTCCGTTGCGGCGGCTATTGATTGCTTGGATGGCTTGAATCGTGATCAGATTGATGCTCTGTTCTTTGCGTCGACGACACCTCCCTACGCGGAGAAGCAGGCGGCATCTGTGGTGGCTATCTGTGCTGACCTGCGCACTGATATGCTGACAGCGGACTATGGCAATTCGCTCAGGGCAGGGACAATCGCTATGAGAGCGGCTGTTGATGCCGTCAAGGCGGGCACAGCAAAGCGAGCCATGGTTACTGCTGCTGATATGAGAATTGGCACCCCACGCTCTACGTTCGAGCAGAACCTTGGCGATGGGGCTGCTGCTCTCTTATTTGGTGATACAGACGTGATTGCTGAGATCGAGGGATACCACACGATCTCCTCATCAATAATAGATGTGTGGCGAGCTGAAGGTGAAACCAAGCTTTCTAGCTGGGAAGAGCGCTTTGTCTCCGAGGAAGGATATCTCAAGGTGGTCAGGGAAGCAGTCTCTGCCTGCCTGGACAAATGCGGCTTAGCACCAAAGGACATTAGCAAGGCTGCCTACTACGCGTCCGACCCTAGAAGACACGGGCAGATGGCAAGGGCACTGGGGCTGGATGCTAAAGCTCAGATTCAAGACCCGCTGTTTGGTACAGTTGGCTGCACCGGCACCGCCCATGCCATGATGCTCCTGGTCGCGACTCTGGAGGAAGCTAAGCCAGGTGATAGGATATTGGTTGCGAACTATGGCGACGGGGTCGACGCCTATGTGCTGCGAGTGACCGAGCAGATTGAGAAGGTCAGGGACAGGCGTGGAATAAGAGGGCATTTGCAAGCCAAACGTGCGCTGCCTGATTACGCAACATACATGCAATGGCGCGACCTGGTGGAAGTACAGCCAACCGCTAACCGTCCCCCGATGCTGAGCCCTTCGGCATCGGCTCTGCAAAGAGAAAGAGACAGCATCCTTCGCTTTCACGGAGTCAAATGCAGATCATGCGGTACGGTCCAGTATCCTAAACAGAGGATCTGTACCAAGTGCCGCTCCAAGGATGATTTTGAGGATGTCACGATCTCTGATAAGAAGGGAAAGGTGTTCACCTATTCTATGGACTACATAGCGGGTAGTACTGATGTGCCTCTGGTCATTGCGATAGTAAACTTTGATGGCGGGGGCAGAGCTTTGCTCGAACTGACTGACCGTGACATCAACGAAGTCAAGATAGATATGCCGGTGGAGTTCAGCCTCAGACGGCTGTATACTGCTGGAGGTATTCACAACTACTTCTGGAAAGCTATTCCGCTGAGGGCTTGAAAAAACCCAAATTATTAGAATAAACAAAGGAGGATACAATGCCGGGTATGAAAGATAGAGTTGCCATAATTGGCATGGGGTGTAGCAAATTCGGGGAGCGCTGGGATGCAGGTCGTGCTGATCTGCTGGTGGAGTCGTGCTCTGAAGCCTTCGAGGATGCTGGCGTAGGGTCTGAAGATATTCAGGCGGCCTGGTTGGGAGTGCAGAATGGTCCGATTTCTGGGCAGATTCTGGCCATGGCTCTGAAGCTGGACTACATACCCATCAGCAGGGTGGAAAACTTCTGTGCCACAGGTACTGATGCCTTGAGAAATGCCTGTTTTGCCGTAGCTGCTGGTGCCTATGACCTGGTCCTGGTTGCTGGGGTGGAGAAGTTGAAAGATTCACCTTTTACGGGCCTTGTTGGCGGAGGGCCAGCAATGATTGATACCGGAGTAACTCCACCAGTACCACCACCAGTACAGTTTGCTCTGGCGGCGACAAGATATGCTTACCACTACGGCATGACCATAGACGAACTGAAAAGGGGGCTGGCCAGGATTTCTGTGAAGAATCATCACAACGGAGCCATGAACCCTAAGGCGCATTTCCAGAGGGAAATTACTCTTGAGCAGGTGTTGAATGCGCCGCTGGTTGCCTGGCCACTGGGGCTATTCGACTGCTGTGGAGTCAGTGATGGCTCCGCCGCTGCCATAATAGCGACGCCTGAACTCGCCAAGAACTTCAAACACAAGGACGATTATCTTTTGGTGAAGGGGATAGGCCTCGCCATTGGGCACGGTGAGGGAATGCTCGAAGATGACTTTGGCTTCGTTTCCTTTCCTGAATCGGTGAGGGCAGCTCAAGTAGCCTATGAAGAAGCGGGGATAAAGGAGCCATTCAAGGAAATCGACCACGCTGAGGTACATGACTGTTTTTCTATCACCGAGAACATTATTTATGAAGACCTCGGCTTTTGTCCTCGAGGTAAGGGCAAAGAGTATGTGGAGTCCGGCGTTTTCGACCTCGATGGGGAACTGGCGGTGAACCCCGATGGCGGCCTGAAATGCTTTGGCCATCCTATTGGTGCCAGCGGGATAAGGATGATCTACGAGGTCTATCTGCAACTTCAAGGAAGGGCTGGCCCTCGGCAGAGGAAGAATCCCACAATTGGGTTAACGCATAATCTAGGCGGAAGGCCTGGTTCCTTTTCTTGCGCCGTCGGCATATTTGGGCAGAAGAACTAGTTGGGTCGACTCTCAAAGCGGCGGATAGGCTTGCCTGAAATCCCGGACAGGGGCTAGTCGTTTCCAACGCAGGAGCGATTCAAAGTTGGTGAGGCGTGAATCCCTTTTGAGTTGCGTCTGGGTTTGCGCCGTGCAGCCGCATTGTACACTGGAGTCTCACAGGGAGAACAACCGAAATGTCAATTAAACCCTCAAAAGAAGATATCTTGAACCAGCTTGAGCAAAAAGCCGGGGACTATGAAGAGATGTCCGGCAGCTGCGCTCAAGGGACCCTTCTGGCTCTTCAGGAGCAATTCCATCTCGGTGATGCGGCGACTTTGAAGGCGGCTACTGTCATGCCTGGTATTGCTCTAAGGGGCGAGACCTGTGGAGCTGTCGTTGCTGCGCTCATGGCCATTGGGTTGGCCTTTGGCCGGGACAAGCTGGATGATTGGGATGGGTATTTTCGGGCGCTTAGACCTGCCAGAAGATTCTGCCGAAGTTTTGAGAGCGAGTTCGGCAGCCTGATGTGCCGGGATGTCCACAGGCCACTGTTGGGCAGAACATTCAATCTGGCAGACCCATCAGAGGCCGAGGAATTCGCAAAGGCAGGAGCTGCGAAGAAATGTCGTGTTCCCGCAGGTAAGGCAGCTCGCATTGCCGGCGAACTAATAATGGAAAGAGAAAACCTCAGCTAGCTTGTCTGGGTGTCATCAATCACCGATGCATCCCCAGGTCCTCCAGTGTCAAGCCTCAAGTCAGCGACTCGGATTCACGGCAACCGGATCGCTGAAGCACTTGTCACGCGGCAGCCCTCACTGTGCTCTGGATTGCAAGTCAGGGACTCTCGCTGTTGGAATCACGAGTATTATTGGCAGTGCCACAAGGGTAAGCGCAGAGAAGGCAAACCACACCACGCTGTAGTTACCCAGGGTATCGAATGTCCACCCGGCAAGCGCTGGCCCTATGATCCCGCCAATTGACGATATCCCCATTATTATCCCAAGCGCCTTGCCGAAGTGAATTCTGTCAAAGTAGTCTGTCAATATAGCCCCGCGCAGACTCATGCCTCCTCCATATCCCAGGGGGAAAAGAAGGAGAAAAGGCAGAATAGCCCATCGTATATTGGCATAAGAGAGAGCTAACATCCCAAGTCCCATAACGAGATGTGTGCTGGCCATGACATACCTTTTGTCGACGATATCTCCAAGCCATCCGAACCCGAACCTCCCGATGAGGCTGAGCAGCGGCACGGCTGTAGCTACAAGCCCGGCATCTCTTCTCGATATGCCGATGCTGCTGAGATAGGGCATGATATGGATGACAACAGCCGTAAGAATCGCGAACCGTATCGCCTCTGCTAGGCCTATGAGCCAGAGAGTCCTCCCCTTGATTGCTTCCTTGAAGGCGACTTCCACCACCTGCACCTGAACTTCTGACTTGCTGGTCGACCCAGCATGCGTGTCCCCGTCGGGGAGATAGCCGTACTGCTCTGGTTTATCGCGAATGACGAATGCCAATGTGATTCCAAGAGTCCACATTCCCAGTCCCAGGATAAGCAAAGCGGTTCGCCAGTCATAAGCGTCAATAAGCCAAACAATAAGCGGGATAAACGCTCCGCCAGCACCGAATCCGCAGGCCGTAATGCCAAGTGCCTTGCCGATGTTCCTTTTAAACCAGTTAGCCACTGCTGTCGTCAGTACCACGCTGGTGCAACTACCGGCCCCTAGAGCAAGAAGGAGAAATGCACCGTAGAACATTGCGAGCGATTGGGTCAGGCTGACGAGGATTAGCCCGAAGCCTACAATGATGACTCCGAAGAATGTCACCTTTCTTGAACCAAATCGATCGACGACAAAACCTACTACAGGGGCGAGGATCCCCATCTCTAAGCCACGGAAGGAGAAGGCGATTGAAACCTGCGTATAGCTCCAGCCCTGCTCCTCTACTATTGGATCGAAAAAGGCGGTGAAGCCATAGAATATGGTACCGGCGACATAAGAGGCAATAATGAAACTAGCTGCTACTATCCACCACCCGTAGAAAACCCCTTTCACCGCAGTCCCTCATGAGGTTGAAGTGCTCCACTTGATATGAAGCTGCAGCCTGTGCGGTCAACATTGCCTGGAGCGGTCACGGTTCGCCAAGTATCAACTATGCCATGGCTTTCCACTGAGGCTCGATTCAAGTCATTGACCACAGTACTTCTGTCTGAGTTTGGGTTTCTCTATCTTGCCAGTCGGATTCCGTGGCACCCTGTCAAATATGATGCGCCTAGGCCTATTGTGTCGAGCCAGGTTCTCCTGACAGAATGCGTTTATGTCTGCCTCGGTCAGAGTCTCGCCAGGTTTGGGGTCGATTACAGCTGCAGCTATCTCCCCGAGCCTCTCATCTGGAATTCCGATCACGGCTACGTCATAGATCTTGCCATGCCCGTGTAAAACCTCTTCCAACTCGACAGGGTAGATGTTCTCGCCCCCAGTGATGATTACGTCTTTCTTCCTGTCAACAAGGTAAATGAACCCCTCGCCATCCACCCGAGCCATATCACCAGTATATAGCCAACCATCTTTTATCGTTTCTGCGGTCTTCTCTGGGTTCTTGTAGTACTCTTTCATGACGCCACAACCCTTGACGATTAGTTCGCCCACTTGCCCTTCGGCCACATCTTGACCGCTATCATTGACAATGCGAACCTCCCAGTCATGGCCAGCCTTTCCTATGGCTCCCACCTTTCTTTCGTTCTCTATACCCAAATGAACGCATCCGGGCCCCGCCGCTTCAGTTAATCCGTAGTTTGTATCGTATTGCATATCCGGGAAGTATTCCTTCCAACGCTGAACCAGTTTGGGAGGTACAGGCTGCGCTCCTATGTGCATGAGCCGCCAACAGCTCAGGTCGTAGTCCTCCTTTTTCAACTCTCCTCTATCCATTGCCACCAAGATATCATGAACCCACGGCACCAGAAGCCATACGACTGTTCCTCTCTCTTGGTGAATGGCTTCGAATATGCAGCGCGGGTTGATTTCCGTTAGGAGAGTGGCTTTACCGCCCACGAGTAGGCTACCAAACCAGTGCATTTTGGCGCCGGCATGATATAGGGGTGGAAGCAAAACGAAGTTGTCTTCAAACGTTTGGTGGTGATGGGACTGCTCGACTACAGCAGAACATGCCATATTCTTGTGACTGAGCAGTATCGGCTTCGGTGCTCCAGTGGTGCCTGAGGTGAAGTAGAGCCCACATTCATCCTCATCTCCTAGCTGAACGCCGGTTGGTCTGGAGGACGACTTATCTATCATGCCCTCAAGACTACCCATATTCAACGGCGGGTTTTGGCCAACGAAAACATAGTGTTGTATCGTGGGTAGCTGGGAACGGATAGCTTCTACCCTTTCTGTGAACTCCTCTCCCAGAATCATCGCCTTGGCCTCAGCTATGTCAGCGCAGTATTTCAGGTCTCTGCTGGCGAACCTGAAATTGAGGGGAACTGCCCATGCCCCGGTTCTGATTATGCCAAAGTAGGCCTCAAGCCAGCTAATGGAGTTCATCATCCAGTGTATGACCTTGTCATCTTTCCTGATCCCCATGTCCATAAGGGCGTTGGCTACCGCGTTTGCCCTTTCATCAAGCTCCTTCCAGGTGATTTGTTTTCTGATTTTTTTGCTGGGCTTCAGTTCGATAAGTGCTGTATCACGAGGATGCGTTCTGGCATTTCCGGCCAGCAGTTCTGATATTGTAGTCATTTCTCCACTCATTTCGTGAATGTATTGCCGGGTTGGCAACCTCAGTATGTGGCCAGACTGGGCAGGAAGGTGGCGATCTGGGGGAAAGCCATCAGTATGCCGACGGCGATGATCAGCGCTCCGAGGAAAGGCAATATCCCCTTGAAAATAGTCTCCAGGCGGACACCTTCAGCAATTCCCTTGATTACGTACACGTTTACTCCTACTGGTGGGGTAATCACGCCTATCTCGGTGACCAGGACAATTATCACACCGAACCATATCGGGTCGAAGCCCATAGTTAGAACTAGCGGGAAGATGACGGGGATAGTAAGGGTAATCAGAGCCAGGGCATCCATAAAGCAGCCGCCTATGAGGTACATGAGGACTATCAGGCCCATAATAGCCGTTGTGGGCAGGAGAAGCCCGCCGACCCAGTCAGCTAAGACAAGGGGAATCTTAGCCACAGCCATGAAATGCCCGAAGACGATAGCCCCGGTAACAATGACCATTACCATGCAGGTTATCCGCAGGGCATCTTTAATGGCGAAGAGGAAGCCCTGCCAGGTGAGTTGGCGCCTGACTAGGCCGATGAGCAGGGCGCCAGCAGCGCCCGCCGCTCCAGCCTGCGTAGGGCTGAACCAGCCGAGGAATAACCCCCCTATCACTAGGGCGAACAAGACCAGCATCTCAATAACTCCGGTAAGCCCGGCGAGCTTCTCCTTCCAGCTTGTCGGCGCTCCCGGTGGGGCAAGGTTGGGATTGCGCAGGCATAGAAGGGAGACTACAGCGATAAAAAGGGTGGCCAGGAGTAGGCCTGGAAAAATACCAGCTACGAAAAGCTTCCCTATGGACTCTCCGGTTAATATGCCATAGATGATAAATATAGTGCTGGGAGGAATTAGTATGCCCAGGCTTCCTGCAGCGGCAACACTGCCTGTGGCTAGTGAGTCATCATAGTGATACCTCTTCATCTCAGGCAGGGAGACCCTCCCCATGGCGGCAGCGGTTGCATTGGTTGACCCGCACATGGCGGCAAAGCCGGCACAGGCAGCAATAGTAGCCATGGCCAGGCCGCCACGCATCTGCCCGAACATTGTGTAGCCGGTATCATAAAGCCTCCGGCTCATCCCTGAGGCGAAGGCAATCGAGCCCATGAACACGAACATCGGGATAACAGTGAGGGAATAAGACGAGAAATTGGCGAAGACATCCCGAGCCAGAATACTGAGCCCCGCCCCGGGCGAAACTAGATAACAGAAACCAGCAAGTCCCACAAAAGGCATGGCAAAGCCAACCGGCATGCCAAGGAGGAAAATAACAACCAGAACGACAATGCCTATAAGACCAATTGTAACCGGGCTCACTTCTTCACCGCCTTTGCCACTGACTTGAGGAATTCCACCAGCAGCAGTAGGCAAACCGGGATGCAGCAAAAAGCTATCCCGTATACGAAGGCATAGTAGGGTATTCTTTGGGTCATGGAGACCTCCCCGGTGAGTTGGAGGACCCGCCCGAAGTCATAGCTCCGCCAGGCTAGCACACCAAATAGCACCAATCCAAAGAGGGAAACGAGGGCAGCTACACCTCCTTGCACCCGCTCGGGAAGGCGCATTGTCACAAACTCTACCTTAATGTGCCCGCGCAAAACCTGAGTATAGGCTATGGCAAAGCCGGTTACCACCACGCCTAAAAAGGCCACAATCTCGATGCCACCAGGGATGGGCCAGTTGAAGAGCTTGATTCCGATTATGTCAGCCATGCTGAGGCTGAGCATGCCAACCAAGCCAGCTCCAGCCACCCAGTTAAGCCAGTTGCTTAAAGAATTGGCAAACTTCTCCAAGCGGTCTATTTTGGCCGGCATATGATTAGCCATTCTTAGGGGGTGCCCAAAATCCGGGATTACCCGTCCCGAGCACCCCCAATAAGCCTACTTCATAACTATTGAGCCCTTTATTTTGCGGGCGCAAACGGTTCTACCTCAGCCTCAACCCAGGCTACACACTCCTCTGCCGAGGGTGCCTTGCCAGCCCAGTAAGATGCCCGTTCGATTAGGTATGCCTCGTAATCATCTACGGGCAATCCCGTGGCTCCCTTTTCCTCCATATACACATCTTTCACTACCTTAGCCGCTTCTACCCATCTGGCCATCTCCTCCGGCGAAAGCTCAATCACCTCTCTGCCCTCGAAGGTCAGGAAGTAGTCTATTGCTACTTCGTCATAGTAGTCCCAAACCATACCGTGCTTATCCGCCCACTCTTCGCTAACCTCGGTGAAAATCTTTTTGTATTGGTTAGGCAAGGCGTTCCACTTATCGTTGTTCATAACTACGAACATATCAGTAGTATAGCCCACATCAGTGCAAAGAGTGACGTACTTCACCACCTCGGCTTGCTTCCAACCTTTTAGTACCTCAGGTGGAGTCACACTGCCGTCTATCACGCCCTTGGACATAAGCTCATAAGCCTCGCCCTGGGATGCACCATACCCTTCGGCCCCGAGAGCTTCCGCTATCTTCGCTCCGTTGCCAGTAGACCTCAATACTAATCCTTTCATATCCTCCATCACGCGCACTGGCTTTTCAGTGGTGAAAATGACGCCAGGACCATGAGCGTGAAAGTAAAGGGGATGGACATCATCAAGTTCTGCGGGCTTGAACTTCTCATAGAAGTCATTAGCTACGTTAGTGGCTACCCAGCCACAAGGGTAGCCGTGAGGCAGGTCAACCAATTCGCAGGCAGGAAAGCGACCCATGGTGTAGGCCAGACAGGACATGCCTATATCAGAGATGCCCTCAACCACTCCATCATAGACCCCAGGCGCCGGGGTTAGTGAACCACCTGAATAGTAGGTGATTTCTACCCAACCGTCAGTGCGCGCCTCTATCTCCTCACAGAATTGCTCAGCGAGCACAGAGTGAAAATGCCAGGGCGGAAAGAAGTTACTGTAGGTCAGTTCTATCTTCTCAGTCGGCGCTGGCGGTGCGCAAGAACCAAATGCAGGCACTACCAGCAGTGAGAGAACTAGTAAGGCGAATACTGCTTCTTTCTTCAATGATTTTACCTCCTAATGATTCAAGGTTTCGCATTATCTCACTCTCAGTCTTCACACAATGTCACCTCCTCTTCAGTTTGTAGACAAAGCGACTACTGCTCTTTGGTTTATCAATTCTATTATCCTGCGTTTGCGCAGCCACTGAGTTAATCGTCGGCACCTATTCCACAGGCTTCACCCCTGCAGCTCCTGCCGAAGGCCGTAACCAAGCCGTCATGACTTTAGCACATCAACAGGAGTTCCGCAACAGGTACTCTATCACGCCTTCGCCAGACTGGGGTAACCCCCAAGTACTCAACAGGAGTCCATGTTCCTACACGCTTATGGCTGGTCAAGAAAACAGCGGGGCCAACCAGGCCGAGGCTCAGCATCGAGGCAGGATGTCGGACTTTCTATTTCGTCACAGTCTACGGACCCAGCGAGCTTCCTATCCTCAGCTGTCTCGCAGAGAATCAGATGGTGTACCCGCGAAACATCAGCGTGGGATTTTCGCAGCCTGTGTTCTCGCTCTGGTATATATTTGTTTGTGACGCGTAGTCCCGTTGTCTCGGATTGCCCAGGTGCCGTGCCGCTAGTCGCTTGGCCTCAAGGTAAGCCTGTCAACGGCAGCCGCCTCGACTTGTTCCGGTGTCCACAGCATCGGATGATATTCGATGTTGCGCCAGTGGTCAATCATGTCGTCGTAATGGTGGCTGTAGGGATGACCGCTCTCACCAGTGGTATGCATACTGATGCTTCGTGCCAGGTCGCCCAAGTCTACGATCATACGCATGGAGGGCAGAGTGTCCACGGCGAACCCGGCAGGCACAATCCAATAAGTGTTGTTCAAGGTGCCTGTGCTGCCACTGACGGCAAATGGGCCCCGATTAACCATGCTCTCAATTGGGCCTATACCACTTGCGCCGAGTGGGTTGCTGACGAAAGTGGCAGTGTGCAGGTCGCCCCATCTCCAGTCATCACGGTTGTCACCAAGCGTAGCCACTGTGTTGGCATAAGCTTCACCGAGTGAGCGAATGAGTATGTCGTCGCGGCTTTCAGCTACCTCATTTGTTGCGATATCGTCCCACCAGGGATTGTCGGGCTCTTCCAACAGTAGCTGTGTGGCACGCATTTCCCTGCTATTGCCGTCTGCCTCAATGTCCTCTCCCAACTGGTCGCCATACAGGTTGTTCACCAGGCTTGCCCAGAACTCAGCGTAAAGTGCAGCCTGCGGGCTATCCATATTACACCGGCAGTCCCATTCAAGCAGCCAGTTACGTACTTCGGTCAGCTCAGTGTCATCCAGCTGCAGGTCGCCGAGGTAGGGCAACAGCTCTTTGGCACTAATAGATGTGTTGTCGCCATGCATGGCCTGGAAGCTGGAGATTGAGTGCTGGGACCTGTCTTCGAGCAACTCGACGATCCGTTGCCCCCGGTAGCCATAGTTCCATTCCCGACTGATGACGTAGTTCCGTCCCTCGCCCAATTCCTGTGCCAGTTGCCCGTAATATTCCAGCGGAACCAGCGCTTGATTGGCAGTGGCGATGTAGCCGCGCTCCGGATTGAAGACGCTCGGTAAGCTTTCGTAGGGTATGAATCCCTGCCACTCAAACTCATCCGTCCAGCCTGGAACCGGTACGAGGCCACTGTGGTCTTGGACGCGAATAGGAATACGACCAGGCGTCTGATAGCCGATGTTGCCCTCTATATCAGCATAAACGAAGTTTTGTGAAGGAACATCCCAGTATTGCAGCGCGCTGCGGAATTCCTCCCAGTTTGTTGCCTTGTTAATACCGGTGATCGCCTGCATGATACTGCCTGGGTCCAGAGCCGTCCAGCGCAGTGCCAGCGGGTCTTCATTGTTGAAGCCCAGAACCTCACCTGTATCCTCGTCTAGCTGGTTATCGTTGATGATTGGTCCCAGGTGTGTTTCACGAACCTCAATGGTGATTGGTTCTGCCCCATCTCCAAAGTAGATGGTCTCGTTATGTATAATCATATCGCGCCATTGACCATTCCACTCATATTGGAGTGGATTCGCTGGATTGACGCGAATGCGATACAGATCGAACACGTCAGGCCCTACATTGGTTAGGCCCCAGGCGATGAAGTTGTTATGCCCAATGACAATCCCCGGCGTAGCCGGCAATGCAAAGCCCGTCACGTCAAGGCCGCATTCGCCGCCGATGGGCTGGCAATGTAGACCGACTTCGTACCAGACAGACGGCATCTGGATACCCAGATGTGGGTCGTTGGCCAGCAGTGGGGCGCCACTTTCTGTCATCTCCCCGCTGACTACCCAACTGTTGCTGCCCAGGCCTCGGGTATGGCCGAAGCCCAAACTCATATCAGGCCAGATATTCGGCGCCAACGACGTATCAGTTCCATCTGAGCCAATTCCATGTGCTGCTTGGGTGGTATCCGTTGACTCCGTGATGCCGAGGTCCTCTGGCTGTATGATGGTGGGCCTTTCGCCGAAGGGCCATGGGGGCGTCATCCATTGGTCGGTCATTTTAGGACCGTAGAGCTCGTAGAGTTTGGAGCGCGTCCTTTCCTCATTGTGCTTTGGGCCGAGGTCCCATGCCATCACCTTGGCCCACACTCCCGAATCAGCAGGCGTCCAGGGCTCGATTTCGACATCAACGCCTGTCAATCCCAGCACGCTGTACTCTAGGGCGAGGTCCCCTGGGTCACGGTTCATAATATAAGCGTTGACGCCATCAGCAAAGGCTTGCAGGTAGGCCATGCTTTCGCTATCGTAGCTTTCTAACTCCTGCTCAGCCACACGCCGCCAGCCGACGCCGCGGATGAAAATGTCGGTTGCCAGCAGGCTAGTATTCTTGCCAGTAAGTTCCTCGAGTGTGCCACTGCCCGTGTGGCGGGAGAATTCCATCTGCCACCAGCGGTCCTGGGCCTGCGTGTATCCCTGAGCGAAGAACAGGTCATGCATGTTGGTGGCATAGATGTGCGGGACACCCCACTTGTCACGCACGATTTCGACTGGGTCGTTCAGCCCGTCAACTGTCAGCTCTCCATCGTGTTGTGGAAGGGGCCCTCTAGTCAACCCGTAGAACCAGGTGTAGGGAACAATGAAAACGAGTGCCACAACGACCACAACCACAGAAATGGCAATCCATCTTCTCTTCTTGGAACGGGTTCTTTTCATCGTCAGCCTCCTTCACAGAAGTAGTCTGCCACTTGCATAATGTGTTTGTTTACTTTCTAATGGTAGGGCTTTTCGGCTATCAACAATAGAACATTCCTTGATAAAATGTCAACGATGGGGTGACTAAATCTAAACTCGACGCTGGGGCACTGCTTGGTATGAGAGTAGTGATTGTTCGAAATGAGTAGCGGGTGATGATGGTGCAGTCTGACATGGGCGACAGTGGACTGGGCGTACATGTGGTTCTACTTTTTTGAGAGAGAGCTAGTGTTCCCCGAGGCCGCCACGGTGGTCTTGGCTGTCGGGGCGAAATCAGAGAATCACTTGGCCGAAGCGCTAAAAGGTGTAGCTCCGCAAGTTCATGCTATAGGGGATTGTGTGCAACCACGCGATATCTTCGAGGCAATACACGACGCGAACGATTTAGTTTGCCCTGACTGGCCACTGCAGAAGGTTACCTTTCCGTGTGGCTTCGTTCTATCCTGTCCGTTTTTCGAACTTAGCCGATACACTGTTGCCCAACTAGATTCGCTAATCTAGTCCTTCTTTTCCCGCTCAGCCTCTTGTTCCAATATGCGAGTGGCCGCTTCCCAAGAGGTTTTTGTGAGTCGAGCAATCAGTTCCAGTTTGTGCTTTTCCTCCTCATCCCTTAGTTGGCTTATCTTCTCGTCAGAATAGTTGAGTAAGCCTTTCAAGATTTCATCGTTGTGTTGCCCCTCCGTGGGTGGGGCAGTGTATTTATCCTCGTCTATGCCTGCTGTTTTGAGAGGATTCCCGACCAGCCTCACCTCACCACCAAGAGGATGGGGTAGATTCAATACCATGTTACGGGCTTCTACCTGCGGGTCAGCCACGACTTTATCGACGGTATTGACGGGACCGGCGATAACATCTTCAATTCGGAACAGCTCCAACCAGTCGTCCGGAGGCGCCTTCGCCAGAGCCTCTTCGACAGCTTGATTGAACTCTTCTCGATGTTCCAACCTAACGTCTCCCCTTTGAAACCTGGGGTCGTCTATCATCCATTCTGCCCCTATGACCTTGGCTAACCTAGGCCAGGAGGGACCGATGGCGACATACCCGTCTTTGCATTTGTAGACTCCATATGGTATCAGCGCTAGGTGCCCTGAGCCCATAGGCGGGGGAACGATCCCGGACAACAAATGGTACGAGAACTCGTACGCCATTGCCGACATCATACAATCGAGTAGACCTATATCAACCCTTTGTCCCTCTCCCGTGCGTTCACGATAAGCTAGAGCGGAGCTTACTCCTAAAGCGCCAAATAGTCCCCCCAGTATGTCAGCGGCAGGGAAACCAGGTTTTGTTGGGCGGCCCCCTGTTTCGCCTGTCGTACTGACCGTTCCAGCCATACTTTGAACCACTACATCTACTGAAGGGCGGTACATGTAGGGTCCTGTTGAACCATATCCGCTTATGGAGCACGAAATGATCCTTGGGTTGATCTTTTTCACGGTCTCGTAATCGGCTCCGAGCCTTTCCATTACCTCGGGGCGGAAATTGTCCCATACCACGTCAGAGACTTTGACCAAGTCGTAAAAGGCGTCTCTCCCTGAAGGCGTACCCAGATCCAAAGTCAACGCCTTTTTGTTGCGATTGAAGGCCAAATAATAGAATGATTCCCCCTCATGGTTGGGGCCGGGGAATATGCGACTGACCTCTCCACCCGGGGGCTCCATCTTTATGACCTCAGCCCCCAGGTCTCCTAGAAGCATCGCGCCGTACGGTCCGGCTATAGCCCGGGACAAATCTAGTATTCTGTATTCACTCAAAGGTCCTCCCATTTCTCGCTCCCTTCTATTTCGTTTTTGTGTTCTGACGGATATAGTCAGCTATTTCCTTCAGCGCGGTGCCGGGACCGAAGACCTCACTCACCCCCTTCTCCTTCAGGAAGGGGACATCCTCCGGGGGGATAATCCCACCGCCAATAATCAAAACGCCCTCCATCCCTTTCTCCTTCGACAACTCCACCACCCGGGGGAAAAGATATTTGTGAGCACCTGAGAGGCAGCTCAGGCCTATGACATCCACATCCTCCTGTATCGCTGCCTGGATTATCTTCTCGGGAGTCTGTCTCAACCCGGTATAAATGGTCTCCATACCTTCGTCCCTCAGTCCCAAGGCAAGTACCTTGGCACCACGGTCATGTCCATCCAGTCCGGGCTTAGCTACCAGAACCCTGATCCTACTTTCTTCATTCATGTTAGATTCCCTCGACTGCTAAAGCGCTACTGGCTGATATTCCCCAAAGACTTCTCTGAGGACATCGCACATTTCTTGCACGCTTACATAGGCTTTGGCACATTCTATGAAATGGGGAATAAGATTCTCATCTTCCTTCGTCACCTTGTCTTTCAGCTCCGTCAGTAGCTGCGCCACGGCACGATTATCTCGGTTCTTCTTCACCTTGGAAAGACTCCGAATTTGTTTTTCCTCTGCCTGTTCTCTTCTGACAGGGTCATAGGGATGCGGCACTAACCTGGTCGTTTCTACTTCTAGCTCCTCTTCTCCCACAAAGCAGTTGACACCGACTATTGGGTCCTCACCGCTTTCTATCCTTTTTTGACGCTCGTAGGCGCTTTTGGCTATTTCGCGCTGCATATATCCGTTTTCTATGGCGGCTACTGCTCCACCCATGTCTTCTATCTTGCCTACTTCCTTCCATGCTGCCTCTTCAATCTGGTCAGTCAAAGACTCCACGTAGTAGGACCCGGCCAGTGGGTCACGAACCTCTGTTAGCTTAGCTTCATATAGCAGGATCTTCAGTGCATCCTCTGCTAACTGAGACGCCTCTAGACTCCAACCCAGTCCCAAGGGCTCGTCATAAGGAGGATAGGGAATTGGCAGCCCGTCACTGAAGGCTGAGGCCATGGCACCCACTATTGAGCGAGTTAGGTTATTGAGTGGACGTTGAAGCGTGCAGTTCTCGTTCCCCATATTTGCGTGCACGCCCGCCTGACGCAGCAGCATGCTTCGCTCTTTCTTGGCTCCAAACCACTCTTTTAATATCCTGGCCCACATCCTTCGAGCTGCTCTTTGGAAGGCTATCTCTTTGAAGAACTCCAGGCTTCCACCAAAGGCGTTGACGGTAAACCTGGGGGCAAAGGAATCGACATTCAGGCCAGCGTTAACCCCCTCCCTCAGATACGCGGTCAGTATGGCCATGCTGAATGCCAAATCTTGCTCCCGCGTGGCCCCGGCCCCTCGTATATGATATCCCCCAAGCTGATTTATGTTCACGTGGGGGCAGTTTTGAGTAAGGAAGACAATACTATCACGAACCATCCGCATGGACGGTTTCGGAGGGAAGATGTAGGTGCCGCGAGCGATGAACTCCTTCAGGATATCGTTTTGCGGAGTCGCCCTCAATTTATCTAAGGGTATTCCTCTCTTTTCAGCGAGGGCAAAATACATCGCTGTGATGATGTTGGAAGGTGCATTGATGGTGAAATTCGAGGCAATTCTGTCAAGGTCCAGTTCTCCCTGGAAAGGTTCGTAAATTACCTCGAAGTCTCTTAGAGTATCAACACATACCCCGGTCTTCCCAACATCACCGCGAACTAAAGGGTTATCCGAGTCATACCCGCATTGGGTAGGCAAGTCGAAAGCCAGATTTGGTCCTCGTCTCTGCCCACGTGTTTGCATTAGCTTGTAGTAGTCCCTGGTATCTTCCGCAGTTCCGTAGCCTGAGTACATTGATGCCCTGACCAGCCCAGAAGGTATAGGCGAACCTTTCCTCGGAGCCGGCATTGTAGGCGCCATGGCATAGGTCCCAGCAGTAAAAGGGTATTGCCCGGGGAAATTCACTTTGGTCAGGAAATCGAAGTCCCCGAGGTCGGCGGGGGAATAGAACTTGGTTGGAGATTCCTTAAGCCCGAATCTGTCCAGCGCTGGCTTCAGCACCTTCTCTTCCCATTCCTGTTTCCCTTTCCTTATCTCCTCTATCTGTTCACTCATCGTCATGCCTCCTGAATCAGAATGGCACTACCGGTCAGTAATAAATGGTGGCGCAGTGCAGAAGCTCTACCGGTACTCCCGTTTCCCTTTCGATATCGAGGTATACTCTGCCCGTAAGGTCTCTACCCCATCCGCTGAGACCAAAGGGCGACGACGGTATTACCACTAGGTCTGGCTTGCTGCCTCCTTGCGTTACACAGTCCTTGACGCAGTCAATGAAGTCCTGAACCACCAGCAAGTCGCCCATAAGTATATTGCCGCCGAAGAAACGGCTCTCTGGAACTTGGATGTCGATCTGCACCTGCCCAGCCCTGAAAAGGCGTGATTCAGCTAGGCACTGCTCGAAGACAGGCTTTACCAGTTCAGAAGAAAGGAACAAGACCCGCTTTGCTCGTTGAGCCCCCGCAATTTCCTTCAGCCTTTCTATATAACTCACTCTAAGGCCGGTGCCCATAAAGATGATACCCAAGTAATTGTCAACGCCTTCGGAATAGGGATAGGAATACCTGGTTAAATCCAAATTGATTTCAGGGGCTTGATCATGCCTTTGCACGCTGAGGTTTACGTCCTTTGCTCCGTTCTTCTGGAGGAGAGAGAGGAGGTCACGAGCTTGTAGTCTGTCCCGAACAGAAATGCCGTTTATCTTCAGGATTACATCTCCTTTCTTCAGTCGGCTGAGATAAGCAGGAGAGTTCTTCACCAGCCCTATTACCTCAGGTAGATTCTTTCGCGGTTGGTAGATATTGTCCTCGTACATGGTCGGCATTGCTACAATTGGGCAATCATGTCCTTCCCTGAGTTGTCTGACCCGGGAGACAATGGCCCGCCAGACCTCCTCAAGGTCGAAAAGCTCTGTGGATGAGAACTGCTTGGAGTATCCTGGGAGGTTGACCTGAATAAGGTGTGCCTCGTGCTCGGCAGCATAGGTCACGGTAGAAGAGAGGTCCTCAACCATTTCTTCCACCGTATCCACGGGCCAGGGTACGATTACCGCCGCGTATGGGATACCTCGTTGCCTGAGTAAGGGCAAAGCATTGATGGCCACTTCGGGCTTAGTCTCTCTCATTAGCCTTCGGCGGCGCGACACTGAGGAGCTGTTCAACGAAAGATACAAATAAATCGGCCTAAGGTTAGCTAGCTTAGCAATTAGCTCAGGGGTCAGATTGCTACCATTGGTGGTTATCTTGAAGGGCTTAGGAGTTTTTTTTCTCAGAAAACAAAGCGTATCCAGGAAATAGGGATGTGCTGTTGTCTCGTAGATGCAGCCTAGGCTGGGGAATAAAGCTCGCCGGGCTTCTGGTGAGAAATACTTGATTCTCGTCTTAATCTCTTTGAATTCCTCCTCAGTTGACCGGTCCAGGTTGTTGCCGGTAGCCACAGAAGGAGGATTCCCCTTGTTGCAGCAAAAAACACAGTCACAATTGCAATGGCTACCGGCGTATTCGAAAACTTCGCTTGGGTCGCCGGTGCTGGGAACGAGCCAGTCTCCAAGGTTCTTCAGCCTGAAACCGTCTACCTTTACTACTTGACCGTCTTGCTCGAATTCAACCAGGGCTGAAAGAGACTCTATCAATTTCTTGATCAGGTCTATTCTCGGTTCATAGAAAGCAGCATTTGACGTGCTCTGAAAAGCACTGTTGTGGCCCCCGGTTTTCGAACTGGGAGGTTGCCTGCTCTCGGCGGATTCGTGGGGGGAGGGAGAGCTATCGGCCCGAGGAAATACCTGATAGACCTCCTCTTTATCCATTAGCCACCGGAAACTGTCGACCTTCACATCCTTGCCCGTCTCTACGGGCACAATTACATTCAGAAGGTTGGCCAGAATCTCCCTTGCTAGTTCAGTCAGGCGATGATGGTATGCTGGTGCCTTCTGCGATTCTAAGTCGACTTCGTAGTGGAAAACATAGTCCTGGGACGTTTCATTTCCCCTTGAATTCTGGCTTGCGTTTTTCAGCAAAGGCTGCGACACCCTCCTTTACATCCTCGGTTTGCCACGAATGCTCCATGATGGCCTGCATCTCAGCTTCCTCCTCCGGGCTTGGCTTAGCATAGAGAAGCTTGTTTATGATTGACTTGTCCCCGGCCACAGCTAGAGGGGCGTTCTCAGCGATTTCTCGGGCCAGTGAGTAAGTCACATCCAGAAGTTCGTCAGCCGGCACAACATAATTCACCAGGCCCATTTCCTTGGCCCTCTGTGCCGTGAAGAACTTGCCCGTGAAGAACAGCTCTTTGGTGTACCCTGCGCCAACAAGCTTAATAAATCGCTCTATGGACCTGGGGAAGTATACCAGGCCGAGTTTAACCGGGTTTATACCTATCCGCGCTGAATCGGCGATTACTCTGAAGTCGCAGGCAGCGGCAAGGTCGCACCCCGCTCCCACGGCATATCCATAAATCATAGCAATAACCGGACAGGGGCAAGCAACCACGGTCTCCATTGCGTTCTGGAGGACATTGCCCCCTTCCTCTTCTGAGATGATTGCCCCAAGGTCTGCGCCAGCACAAAAGGCCTTCTCGCCCACGCCACGAAGAACCACCGCCCTGATTTCTCCTCCCGGTTTGATGGTACTGAACGTGTCCCTTAGACGACGTGCCACCTCAGGGTTCAGTGCATTCCGCCTTTCTGGGCGATTAATGGAGACGGTACAAATATGGTCTTTCTTGTCTACAAGAACTACATCAGCCATTTCTTCTCCCTTCTGGGTTTACCTTAAGGTCTGACGTGGCAACGGCCAAAGCTTCACCGTCTTAGCCTTTGAAGCTGCCTGGATGTTCCTTTCACTCTCAACTCATGAGTTCGATGATATCCTTGATGTTATCGATTTCTTCCAGCTTCTTGGTGGCACTGAGGATTTTGCCAGTTGTCTCAGGAGGGAAAGCCCCTTGGAGGAGGTCTCCGGCCTTCGCCTCCAGCAAGGATTCCCATTCAGGTATCGGTACTGCCGTCTCTCTACTCACAAGTTCAAGTCTTTTCTTGATTTCTGTCCCGTCGGTCATCTTGATGTGAATTGCTGCTTCTGTTGGTTCAAGGGATTCATCTTGAACCACATTGATTCGCGACATCATGTCCCTGATTTCTGGCTCATTGACCGATTCATTCGTGAAATCAGACTCAACCGCTGTACCCCTCATCAAAGCTACCGCAGCGCAGAACCTAGCACTGAACTTCCCTTCTAGGCCGGTTTGAGGCTCTGGATTACCGGCAATAGTACAGGTAAGTGAGCTGGCCTCCACGGTCACATTGCTCATCTTGGAGAGCGCTGGTTGGTGCTTTTCCCTGATTTCCAGCATGCACCTGACGGTGGCATGAGTGAAGTAGCACGAGGCATAGCGTTTGTAGAGAACCGACTCTATTTCAAAAGGGCGGCCGAAGCCGGTCAACTTCGTTTCATCAAACTTCTGGGAGAGAACCTTGCCAAATCCCCCGGTCCCTTCGAGGATTTGCTGCGGAGCCGTGAAACCATTTTCTGCAAGGACTGCTGCAAGGATTCCGTTACTGGCCGCTTTTCCCGCATGGAATGGTTTACACATGGTACCCATAGACTGCTGCAAACCAGATGCTTGAGTTCCAGCAATGCCAAGGCTGGTCACGACCTTGTCGACACTCAAACCAATCATCTTGGCAACTGCCGCACAGGCACCAAAACATCCCTCAGTTGCTGTTGCGTGCCAACCGGCTGCATAATGCTCTGGATTTACTGCTTCCCCGATCCTGCATTCGGCCTCAACTCCTGCCACTATCGCCTCTATTAGCTTCTTGCCACTAACTTCGCGGTATTCTCCAACAGCTAAGGCGGCTGGTACAACTGGCACGGTTGGATGTCCAACCATTCCCATGTGTACATCATCATAATCCAGGTAATGAGAAGCGGTTCCATTAATGAGGGCTGCATTAACAATGTCGACCTTTCTCTTTTTTGTAATCAACGTCGCCTGTGCCTGGCCAAAGAATGGTGAAAGAGCATCAACCATGGGATCCATGTCATTTCGCCCCCTAACATAGCCCCCCGCCGTTACTCCCACCCAATCCATGACACACAATTTCGCCTTCCTTATTGCATCCTTGGAAATATCGCCATAATCCAGGTCATGTATAAACTCAGCTAGTCTTCTTGTGGCGCTCATCTACCCGACCCTCCTCTGTACTGCTATTTGAACTCCCCCCTGGCAGCTGTTGTAATGCTTCCGTCGTTCTCTGACAAACCAACCCGTGATTGTGAACAGCCTGCGACTCCCCCCACCGATAGCTTTGAGTCTACACCTTCCCCTTAATCAAAATCAACCTAGCTCCCCTGTTAATGTAGCGGGGGCGAAGAGGTGAGGAGCAGAGCGATTATCCATTCCTGCTTCCATGGGATATGCCCCGTTTGTGTGGTTGGCGGGGGTGTCCTCTCGATTGCGCGACATTTCCGATGCCATCCATAATGCCTGCCGTTGACGCTATGAATTGCACTTCATAGGTGGTACTGGCCCGACTCACCAACGGACGGTGTGGGCAGTTGAGCTTGCTACAGGAATCGCCGTAGCTTTGTTGGACACAACGCCATACTGCCGGGTTGCGTTGTCTTGACGATCTTACACTGGGGGCATATACTGCAGGATACTGTGAGGTGCTCTAGCTACGGCTATGGAGTTTCGGAGGCAACGTCGCGCCTGAAGCATTTCTGCTAGCACAGGACCTTTCCGAGGGCGTCAACAAACACAAGGCCAGGCGCTAGAAGGAGAGTCATGGATTTCGATTTAACCGAGGAACAGAATCTAACGCGTCAAGCCGTTCGGGATTTTGCTGAAGGGGAGATAGCACCGGTTGCCCAGGAGTTGGATGAAAGGGAGGAGTTCTCTGTCGAACTGACGCAGAAGATGGCTGAGCTAGGACTGCTGGGCTGCTTTGTGCCGGAGAAATACGGCGGCTCGAATATGGGGTACGTATCGTATATTATCGCGGTGGAAGAGCTGGCTAGAGTAGATGGCTCCCAAGCAGCCACTATTGCCGCTGGAAACTCCCTGGGAATCGGGCCCATCTACTATTTTGGTAACGAGGACCAGAAGGAGGAATGGGTTCCCAAGCTCTGCTCAGGAGAGTGTCTGGCAGCCTTTGGTCTCACGGAGCCTGAAGCTGGGTCCGACGCCGGAAGCTCTCGCACTAGAGCCGAGCTCAAGGGGGACCACTGGGTCATCAATGGGAGCAAAATCTTTATCACCAATTCAGCTTGCCCGATGACAGGCGTCATCGTCGTGCAGGCCGTGACGGGCGAGCGAGGCGGCGCGAAAGCAGAGCTCAGTTGCTTTATCGTCCCCAAGGGTGCAGCTGGTTTGACAGCCAGGGAGATGAAGGGCAAGATGATGTGGCGGGCATCTAACACGGGGGAGCTTTTCTTTGATGACTGTATCGTGCCTGAAGAGAACCTCTTGGGGAGGATAGGGGACGGGTTCCATCAGATGCTTTCCACACTGGATGGCGGACGTCTAAGCATTGCTGCTATGGGACTTGGTGGATCCCAGGGGGCATTCGACCTGGCCCTGGAGTATGCCAACTCACGCATCCAATTTGGGCGGCCCATCAGTTCCTTTCAGATCAACGCCTTCAAGCTGGCCGACATGGCCCTGGAGATCGAGTTGGCCAGGAACTTCCTCTACAAGGCCTGCTGGCTGCGGGAGAACGAACATCCCATAACTAAGGAAGCGGCGATGGCCAAGCTGTTTTGCTCAGAGGTCATGCACCGGTGTGTTCACCATGCTGTGCAGCTCCACGGCGGCTACGGACTGATGAAAGATAGCAGGATAGAGAGGTACTATCGAGACCAGAGACTGCTCGAGATTGGTGAGGGAACATCTGAGATTCTGCGGGTCGTAATTGCTCGCCATATTGGCGTGGCGGGAAGGGCAGTCTAGGAGGAGAGACACAATGAAAAAACGAAAAACAGGGCATGAAGATTTCCTCACGGACCTATCCCCTGTCGGGCGTCCCAAGACCAGGGATAAGGAAAGAGGATCCTTGGGCGACCGGATTCGAAAGGCTCGCGAAGAGCGCGGGCTGACGCTTAAGGATATCAGCAGCCGCACCGGGATTGATGTGGATACCTTGAAGCTTATGGAATCAAATGAAATGGCCCCTCCTCTGGGGCAGTTGATCAGGTTAGGCAAAGCCCTGGATATGAAGATGGGCTATTTCATCTCTCCAGGGGTTGATAAACCTATGACCGTGGTCCGTGCGGACCAGCGTCAGGCTGTCTCGCGTTACGGAGAAAAGAAGAGTGAACAGTACGGCTACCTCTACGAATCCCTGGCGCCGGAAAAGGGCAATCGCATGATGGAGCCATTTATTGTGACCCTGTTGCCGACTGATGCGGAAGAGTTCTCCACGCATGATGGCCAGGAGTTCCTTTTTGTTCTGGAGGGGGAAATGAAAGTCCAGGTTGGGGACCAAGTCGAGTTCCTCCAGCCTGGAGACGCGGTCTACTACGATTCGAGTCAAGCCCACCTTGTGAAATCTGTCGGCGGGAACAAGACGAGAATACTGGCTGTTCTGTACGTGGGGTCACAGTAGTCTGTGATCAGGAATGATGGCCTGCGCGCATTTCTGCAAGTATTAGCACAACCCAACACTGGACACACTGAGGGCGTAAGCTGCTGTTGTCAATGGTTTCAGGTCTATCATACGTTTAGACGCTCTGCGCGGTGTGCCCCACTGCAGATGCGGTTTGATTGATTTCCTGAATCTGGAATCCGCCATGGTGCAAGTCCTGTGGGCAAGGCTTGGCATCGGTAGGCCACGGTCATAGGGTGCGGCGAGGGCAAGCATCGCAGCGACTGTACGGCAAGCAAAGGGATGATGAAAACGAATGGCCTGTAAGCGACTAGTCGGGCCTGAGGGGCATGAACTGAAATGATGGAGGGCAATCATGGCCAAAACAGTTAGGGTTCACGGTCATTGTGACCAGAGCTTCTTGAAGGTAAAGGAGGCGTTCGCAAAGAACTTCGAGTCTGGCCAGGAGGTCGGTGCCTCGTTTGCGGCGACAATCAATGGGGAATTCGTGGTTGACATCTGGGCCGGTTACGCTGATGCCGCCCAAACACGCCCCTGGGAGCGAGATACCATCGTCAATGTCTACTCAACGACCAAGGCGATGACCGCGCTCTGCGCGCTTATGCTCGTTGACCGTGGCTTGCTTGACTTAGATGCGCCTGTTGCCCGGTATTGGCCGGAGTTCGCACAGGCTGGTAAGGAGGAGCTTCTGGTCCGCTACCTTCTGAGCCACCAGGCCGGCCTGCCTGGCTTTGACGAACGCATTTCACCACAGGCGCTGTACGACTGGGATCGCATGGTCAGCCTGCTCGCCGCGCAGAAACCCTGGTGGGAGCCCGGGGAACAGAGCGGCTACCACGCCCTTACCTTCGGCTACCTCGTGGGTGAAGTGGTACGGCGTATTACTGGCAAGACCCTCGGCACATTCTTTCTGGAGGAAGTGGCTGTACCCCTGAAAGCCGACTTCCACATCGGTCTCCCTGAAGAACACGAATCACGCGTTGGCGAACTTGTTCCCCCGCCTGTACTGATACCGGGAGACCCCACCTACGTAGACATCAGCCCTGATTCGATGCCGGCAAGAACGCTGGGCAATCCCCTGTTGACAGCGGAGCATTCCAGAGAGCGGGCCTGGCGAGCCGCTGAGATCCCCGCTGCGAATGGCCATGGCAACGCCCGCTCGGTCGCCCGTGTGGCCGCGGCACTGGCCTGTGGTGGTGAACTCGATGGCGTCCACTTGCTCAGCTTGCCCACCATCGAAAAGGCGATCGAGGAGCAGTATTATGGTACCGACCTTGTTCTTATGGTACCTATACGTTGGGGACTCGGGTACGGACTAACCAGCAAAGAGATCCCAATAAGCCCGAATCCCCGTGCCTTCTTTTGGGGTGGCTGGGGCGGTTCGTTGATTGTAGTTGACCTCGATGCGAAGCTGAGCTTTGCCTATGTCATGAACAAGATGAGCTCTACTGTCATGGGAGACACCCGCGTGACAGGCCCCGCCACAGCGCTGTATATGGCCATATGACCACGGTGTGTTGAAGATGGCCGTGACTCAGGTCCAGATTTGAGAAACCGGAACAGGGTGATGGACACCCACCTTAGCGAAGAACGTCATAAGCAAACTGTCTACATGGGCGGGCGACATGGGTTTCTGTCTCCGAGGCCGTCCTTACTCGGCTTTGGTTAGCCTAAACTTGAATGACGGCAGTGGACAGGCATGCCCCTAGGCGGAGGTCGAATGAGAATATTGCATGTTGTTCCTGGCGTCTCGGCCAGCGGGAAGAGACGCGGCCTCCAGTGAAGCTCAGTGTGCGTTGTGAGAGGCAGGAATTAGGCTTCGCTGTCCTTCTTGAGCACGTAATCACGGGCAATTTTCAGAGCCGCCTGAACCATCTCCGGCTCAATATGTTCAGTCAGGTCATTCGACGTATGGTATACCAGACCTTCACTGAACTGGCTGATATCAAAGCTGATGCCAGCCATGTTGGTTGCTTCCACACCGATCTTGCCGAACTCTGCCGCGTCCGTGCTGCCAGCACCAAAGGGCATCTTGGAAATGCTGGCGGCATAGCCCAGTGATTCTGCGATACCGACACAATCCTGCGCCATTTCATGGGAGAGGCTGACCGATGAATTAAGATCACGGTCGAGGAAACTTAGGTCTTTGACCTTGTAGAGCGTGTCGATATTCAGAACGTAGGTCTTGGTGTGAAGTAGCTCCTGTCCGTGTCCTTTGCAAAATGCCCGCGCGCCCCGCAAGCCGGCTTCTTCGGCGTCGAAAGATACCACCATTAGCCGGGTATGTCGTAAGGGATTGGTGCCTAGCTGTTGGGCACCGTGAAAGAGCTTTGCCGTCTCGTTGGCGATTGCCACGGCAATCATATTATCGCCCGCGGCGGGTGATACTTCCCCTGTTGTAAAGAACGCCAGCGGAAGCAAGAAAAGGCCGCCGGCCAGCAGCACCAGAGGCACCGAGGGATGTGCCCACCCGGGAGGCGGGATGTGGAATACGGTCAGGATGGTTGCTACCAAAGCAACAAGGAAGCCAAGCACCAGAAACAGTACACCTGTGTTGATGAACTTGGCATAGTATCTCGGGAAGCGGGCGATAAGCTGAAAAACGTACGCGGCGTCATGATGTGCGCTGATGATCACCTGCTGCTTTACCTCACCTTCCGGTTCAATTGAGCCGAAGACGTTATGACCGGTGGCCCTGGGAAACAGTGGGTCAAGTATTTCCCAGTAGCGCACGAACTGTGAATAGAATGCAAAGATACCCAATGAGTATCCGATGAGTGCCGGCAAAGGGAACTGAAAATACAACAAGACGGAGCAGATGAAATAAACGGCGACCAGCCCCGGGATATATTTGAGGAAGCTCTTCGGGTGGACGGTGAAGTCTTCGATTTGCACCGAACCAGGGTCACAGTTCCCTGTAAATTCCTTTTTGATGTGGTTTGCGGCATTTCGGCAGGCTTCTGTTCCGGCCAGCCGGTCAGGATATCGTTCCACGACTTCATTGGTAAAATCGAAGACATGCTGACCATGGCTTGTGGTTATTTCTAGTGCAGGCTTTTCCATATCATAAAACCATCGTACTCATGTTAAAGCCTTGCTGAGCGGTTGTCAAAGCCTCCAACAAGCCCAACAACTCTGGGCCTTGCTGACAGACTACTGTATTGCATGTTCGCACAGGCACATCCCACCTCTGGAGGGTCTTGAAGCTAAGTAGCCCGTTCACCCTATTACCGGCATGAACGTGGCGATGACTTTGTGGGATGGGTCGAGAGCACAGCCCGGCTTGTTGCGTTCCAGCTTATACCCTGGAGTCCTGGATGTGTACAAGTCCAGACTATCCTTCAGTCCAGGCGCAGTATCTAGGGACGATAGGTGGGGCCGATGCCAGGACCAAGCTGCGTTTCTATGATCCCTTGCGCCATCTCGATGAAACCGCACAGCAGCGGACGGGTATCTCGTGGGTCAATGATATCCACACCAGACGTCTCGGCAGTGCGGAAAGGCGAGGCTATCGCCTTCAGGCGACGTTCAATCTCCTCACGTTTTGCCCTAGGGTCAGGGGCAGATTCAATCTCCCGACGGTATGCTGCCATAGCACCACCTTCGATGTGCATGGAGCCCCAGTTTGCTGATGGCCAGGCGTAGCGTCGGTACATGCCGGTGGGCCGGTGTTGACACTGTCCGGCGACTCCGTAGACCTGACGAACGACGAAGGTAATCCAGGGCATTTTGCTCTCGCAGGTAGCACAGACTACCCTGGCGCCCGCGCGTACTATACCCTCCTTCTGTGACTCAAGACCGACCATAAACCCTGGCTCATCGGCGAAGGATACCATGGGTAGGTGAAAGGTATCACACAGTTGGAAAAGACGGATCACCTTATCACCAGCGGCTACATCCATAGAGCCCCCCAGATGCATAGGATTGTTGATCATTATGGCAATTGGATAGCCATTCACCCGCGCCAGACCTGTTATGCGTGATCGCCCGTAGAATGGAGCGATCTCAAGGAGGGAATCGTGGTCCAGAACGTGTTTCAAGATAGCATAGGGATCATAGAGCCTGTTTTTCTCCCGGGGTATGATTGACAGCAACTCTTCATCACGGCGGTCGGGGTCGTCGGTAGGCTCTATGCGTGGTGGCATTTGCCATACGTTGTCCGGCATGTAGCTGAGAAATCGCCTGATGAGACTGAAGGCTTCCTCCTCGTTCTCGGCTACGTTGTCAATGACACCGGCTTCGTGTGCCTGTGTGCGCTCGTCTCCCAGCTCCTCTTTGGTGATGTCATAGCCTAGCGCCGCTTTGACTACAGGAGGGCCCCCAGGAAAGACCTGGCTGATGCCCTTCACCATGAGGTTAAAGTGAGCCAGACAGGCATCGACAGCCGGGAGGCCAGCTACCGAACCCATCACCGCCGAAACAACCGGTGCTACATTGAGCAGACGCGAGGCCATAGTTGACCAGACGTTGCCGTCAGGGAGGTATGTGCAGCCAAGCTGCTCAAAGGTGCGCACGCTGCCCCCGGCAGCATCGAGGAGACGAATGTAAGGTAAGCGCCAGTCCAGGGCCAGCTTGAGGGGATTCGGCTTGCTACCTATGCCCTCCGCAGCGGACCCACCCCGGACCGTGAAATCCCCGCCGCTGAGAATCACTCTGCGCCCATTCAAAGTACACAGGCCCATCACTGAAGGGTTCGGCGTGAACTCCACCAGTTTATCATCATCATAGGTGGCACTGCCGGCAAGGCCTCCTATCTCCTCGAATGACCCTGGGTCAGCTAGGGCGGCGATTCGCTCGCGGACAGTCAGCTTACCTCGTGCACGTTGTCGTGCCACACCTTCCGGGCCACCCATCTGCGCGGCAAGATCCTTCCGGTGCTTCAGTTCTTCAATCTCCGGTTGCCATACCATGGACTGCCTCCCTTCAAGTATGTACAGACTGTGTAGTCAACCACCCGACAGGCGTCTCTACTCGGCTCCGGTGATAAAGCCAAACGAGGGCTCTGTTGAAGCTATTTTACCATAGAAAGCCGACTGTGCACCCAGTTCGACATGAGTATCTGGGTTTGAATGGTGAAACGGTCAGCCGGTCCGCTAGTCTATTTGAACGCTTTTGGTCACATAAGAATGGTGGAACCCCGAGGGTGTTCAGGTTATCTGCCCTTGTAGACTGAGCGCCTTTTCTCGGCGAAGGCTCTGGCTCCCTCGAGGTGATCCTCAGGCTCGAACAGCGTCTGCGGCAGAAGGTGGCGATTCCCTCGTCTTTTTCATGGGTAACAGTCTCCTATGTCATGATGAACTTCCTCTGATTCATTGGCTGAGACAGGGATAGACGATGCCGACCTGGATTTCTCATATCAACTTAACGTGTCCCACTCAGTGCCACGCCGTTCAGTCGAGCATTGCCACCGCGTCGATCTCAATAAGCGCTCCTTCGCTCAGCAGGCTTTTGACGATGATGCCAGTGGACGCAGGGAAACTCTCCCCGAAATACCGCCGGCGTATTTCAGCAGTCGCTTTGTAATTCTCTTTACTAGTGATGTAGTCTGTGGTCCATACCACGTCTTCGAAGGTAGCTCCAGCAGCCTCCAAGATAGCCTTGAGCTTCTCGTAAATCACTTCGCTCTGCTCAACAATGTCTCCTGTAACGACTGGCCTGCTGGTAGCCGGGTCGATTAGGGTAGCATCAGTGCCGCTGATGAAGAGCATGTTGCCCTTGCGTACGGCTGGTGCAAAGGTCAGCCTCTTGTATGCTTCCCAGCCCGGGTTTATCATTGTCTTTTTGCTCACGGGAATCCTCCTTTCCGTATTGCCGCCAGAAGATGGGCATGATATGTAAACAGTGTCGCAGGTTGCATGTTTCCGGTTTTGCTCAGGTTGCAGCCAACTGCCGGAGGTTACAGCACCAATTTCGAAGATTCGTCTTCCACTTCAGTTATCTATCCCCCCTGTGCTTCGCAGGAAGAGAGGTTCGTAGCGAATGCTTGTCCTAAGGTTGGGTTTGCAACGATGACCGCCCAGACGAAACGTAGCAGGTCACAGAGATTTACTGGCCGAGAACTGGCAATAGCCGTTTTTCGGCGAGGATGCCTCCATACTGGCGACAGCGTCCAAGTCCAAGTCCTGGTGCAAGACGTCAATGGCGGTAAGACAGATGTGCCTGCAGGTCATCAACTTGGCCACGTCTTCTCCACACTTATCGGTCAATAACCTGTAAATGGGGCAATCGGTTATTTTATAAGCCAAGCGCCGCGAGTTATTCTCCATAATAGGCAGATTGCGGAGCTCAAATATGCTCAAATAGGCTATCTCCAGGAACCTCTGTGGCAGAAGAGCAAACTTGTAGTAACCACCAAGCTGGTCTATCGCCTCCTTAAGTACCTCGTACGTCCTGTCCGGATATTCCTCGCCCAGTTGGAGAGTCCTGTGCATTAACTCCGTGCCGTATTCCGCGAAGATCTCCTTGCCGATCTCCTCAATCTGTTGTTCACTCTTGTTTGCAGTAGCTTCAGAGAATCGGGTGACAACTTTTTCTACGTCAAATTCCCGACGTATCAACGCCAGCATATCCTGATTCAACTCATAAGAAAGAGCCTTCTTCTCAACCATTTGAACCCTCCTCCAGAACCAACTTGATAGCCCCTTCGGGACAAACGTTGACGCAATCCCCACAACCGGTGCACTTGTCTATGTAATGTGCCCACAGGAAGTAGTTCCCTGGCATCTTAGGATCGGTCTCCTTAAACTTCTCTACCTTAGCTGCCGCCACCATGAACACAGCCTGCGGACACACCTGAAGGCACTTCTTGCAAGCAAACGGAGTTGTGCACTTCGATGCGTCTATCTCTATTTTTATCATCACCAAACCTCCTTCAACGCCGGGAAGCTCTCCCTCTCCACCATAGTTATCGCATTCTGGGGACAGCCCGACTGACAGAGACCACAGCCAAAGCATCTGAACTGGTCAATATTAGGCCTATCCTTTACAACCTCAAACTTGAGCGCTCCGAACTGGCAGCGCTGAACACATATCCCACACCCGTTGCACAAATCATAATCCACCTTGGCAACATAGTGTCCCTTGAGGGCATTGAGCTCCAGACCGTAGTCCAAGCGGCCTCTTACGGCGAGACAATCCGGGTAGCTGCAATTGCAGATTCCTCCCATATACGGCCCGCCTGAGGGACTTGCGCCGAAGGTCATAAGCAGATGCATGAAGCCAGCTTTGTCCCACTTGGCAAGCCATTCCTTGGCTTCATCAGCATCCATAAAGTGGACGCCTCCCTTGTATCTCTCGGGCCAGCGTTCCGACTTGAACATCCCTACACCGAGTCCGGTGCATGAGTACTCGTGCTCATTCGTCTCCTCTTGAGCTCGCACGTGATGGCGGCAAAGACAGAACATCGCTGCTATGGGATAGGAAATATCACACACCTCTTTAGCTTCGTCAAGAGTCACCGTTTGTGCTAACTGGATTGGCCCCTTGGGGAAAGCCATATCGCGTTGATTCGCCTTTTTCACGAGCTCGGCGAACTTCTCCGGGTCCTGCATTTTGGCGGTCATTATCTCTCCGAGGATTCTCCCTGACTGAGCTTCTGGATCGCTTCCATATTCCTTGGGCGCGTCCCCTGGTCTTTTGACCGTATACATAAACCTGGCATAGTTTTGGGGATTGAGAAACCATCTAGTTCCATCTCCATATTCGTCGCAGACCCAGCACATGTATTATTACCTCCTTTTATTCACAGTAGCCTTGTCGCAGTCTCAAAACAAATCTGGTGGCGCTCCGATATGGGACGCTAACTATGTCTGTTGCATTATCATCTCCGCGCTTCTTGCCATCGTGGTTGGTCATGAATGCCACTTATGTTACCATCATTCGGCGGACCAGCCAAATCCCAGGGCTCTTTCATGTTCGCACGGCGTGTCACACATGCATGTCTGATAGAACTAGGCATCTATCGACATGCCACAGTCAAACGCTTCTCGGGATGATTTCGTGGGAGAAGTTCCTGATTCTCCCGCTTTTCAGGCTACATTCCTGAGGTACTCGATGTCAAGCAGGAGGCTAACTACAAGCCTAAAAAGCGGCGCGAGTTGAAATGGGAGATTCAAAATTGATATATTACGGCGTCGGGCTGGCTACAAATGCTGACACAGGCACTCTAATAGCCATCGAAAGCCAGCATCCCGCAATACATTGTTCTGCCCGCAATTGATATGAGAAGGGCGACATATTCTTATCAGATGAGCTTCGGAGCATGAGAGACGTACTGGTACTGGGAGCAGGTCTGCACCGCTACGGCATTTTTCCTGAGACGTCCTTTGTTTCTATGGGTGTGGAGGCATGCCAGCGTGCTCTGGAAGATGCGGAAGTACAATGGCAGGATATTGAGGTTGGATACTGTGGCTCTCTCAATCTACCGCCCATGAGCGGTCATGCTATTGGTCTTTGCCTGGGTACTTATGGAACTACCATGACCAACGTGGAGAACGCGTCAGCCAGCGGCTCCTCTGCTTTTCGGGAAGCATATCTGGCCATCGCTTCAGGGATGCATGATGTGGCTATTGCCATGGGGGTGGACAAGTTGAAGAAGTATCGGCGTCCATCTCCAAGAAAAAACCAACATGGGAAAACAGAAACCGTGAAGGCCCCCAGCAATACTGGAGCGATGCAGTCGTTCGCCTTGCTCGCCCGGGAACACATGGCCCGGTATGGCACAACGATAGACCAGCTTGCCATGGTCTCAGTCAAAAGCCACCACAACGCCACCTGCAACCAGTACGCCCATTTTCAGAAGCCGGTAACCCTGGACGAAGTACATCGTGCCCGCATGGTGGCTGATCCCTTAACCGTACTTCATTGTTGTCCCTGGGATGAAGGAGCCGCGGCGGTCGTGCTCTGTGCCGTTGACATAGCTGCCCGCTTCAGTCGGAAGCCATGTCCCAGGGTGCTTGCCTCAGTTTGTACTGGCTCGACGGGCGGTGACCCTCTGGTTGATCTGACCGAAGTGACAGCCTACAAGGCTTATGACATGGCAAGCTGCGGCCCGGAAGGACTTGACCTGGTTGAAGTCCATGACGCTGTCACCATTGAGGAAATCATCTACTATGAATCCCTCGGCCTCTGCCCCACAGGCGAGGGTGGACGTCTGATCCAGAGCGGCGAAACGGAGATAGGTGGACGAATCCCGGTCAACACCAGTGGCGGCCTTATTTCCATGGGGCATCCTATCGGTCCTACAGGGTTAGGGCAGATTGCGGAGATTCTGTGGCAGATGCGTGGACAGGCGGGCAGTCGCCAGGTACCGGACAACCCCAGGAGAGGTCTGGCGCACATGGTAGGAGCGGGAGGAGTCTGCTTCATACACCTCCTCGGGCTGTGAGAATGTACAGGGTTTGTCTGCCGCTACCCCACCTAGACGTATCTGTTCTTAGAAATATTCTCCGCAGTCAGGATAAGGCCTAGCGGATTAGTTGACATGACCCGCACTGCGACAGCATACAAAAGCAAAGACGCCTTGGGGAGCAATAACCCTCCACAAACGGCTCTGGAGCAGGTCTTCTGGTCTCTACAGTATTTCTATCTCTTGGCAAACCTTTCAAACCAGTCCGCTGTCCAACTCTCATCGGCCTCTTCCCAGAGGCCGAGTGGCTTCCCTCTGGGCATTTCGGGAGCCGGCCAGTTGTCTACTTGCTGAGCAATCTTGTCCAAGTGGTGAGTCGTGTCGCCCAGATACAATTGAGCGGACTTCCCTCGCCTCGAGTATAGAGGCAGGACGCCGTCATTTACAGTGTAACCAACGCCGGCAAGGACCTGGTGAGCATACCAGCAAGCCCTTTCATGGGCATCGCTGGTCCAGGCTTTGGCTATGGCCGCTTCCATATCACAAGGGAGCCCCTCGCTGAGCCTCCAGGCTGCCTGATACGTAACCCACCTCGAAGCATCAACTTCGCTCACCAAGTAAACACAATGCTCCTGGACATACTGATTGATGCCGATAGGCTGCTCAAACTGTATCCTGGTCTTGGCATGGTCCACGGCCAGTTCCAGAACCCGCTGGCCCGCTCCCACCATCTGGGCGCACAACAGCACCGTCCCCTGCTGCAAAACCTTTGCCAAAGGAGACCAGCCACCGTTGAGTTCTCCCACCATGTTGTTCTTGGGGACTCTCACCTTATCAAAAACGACCTTGTTTTGTTTGTCACCGGCTGTGGTCTGTAACAGGGTGTAACCTATACCGTGGCTCTTGGCATCAACCAAGAACAGCGTTATGCCATCCTCAGGCGCTGCCCCATCGGCGGTACTACTTACACACAGAAGGTAATCGGCAATATGGGCGTCGTGAACGAACAACTTCGTGCCATCGATGACATACTCATCCCCATCGGGCGTTGCACGAACAGTTACCCCTTCGGCATCCCAGGCTTTGCCATCCCAACTGGATTCAGGCTCAGCCAAAGCCAGGGCAAGAATCACTTCCCCATTGATTATCTTGGGTAGGAAGTCCGCCTTCTGGTCTTCAGTGCCCACAGCCAGGATAGTCAGTCCACAGAGAACCACAGTCGAAAGGTAAGGACTGGGAAACATGGCCCTCCCGAATTCTTCGTAGAGGACGGCCAGGTCCACAATGCTCCCGCCGGTGCCGCCGTATTTCTCAGGGTAGACGAGTCCCGTCCATCCCAGGTCGGCCGTCTTGCGCCACAGCTCTGGAGGATAGCCCTTATCATCCTTCTCTGCCTCCCTCACCACTCTCTCAGGACACTCCGCTTCTAGAAAAGCGCGAGCTGTCTTCCTTAACATTTCCTGCTCTTCACTCATGGAGAAATCCATGATTCTACTCCTTTCAGTTACGATACTTCAGCCGAAAGCCTATCATGAGGCCTTGGTACCGGAGGTAGGTCTTGCTGCTCTGGGCAAGCCAAGTCCTCGCTGGGAGATGATAACCTTGTTTATCTCAATAGTCCCGGCAGGATGTGTGCTCCGTGCCGCCTGCCATCCTCTCTCCACCCGCCCCTCGTATTTCACCTCTTTCGACCCTTTCTGAAGCTGGCCGTAAAGGCCAAATATGTCCATCAGTTCCTTAGCGCGGCGAGGCCCAAATGTTTTTGCGTAAAGCGCACCCAAATTGTAGGGCTGCGGCCCCAGCTTCTCCCTCTCGCTGAAGTACCACTGCCCGTGCCAGCCGCAGAGTTTTTCTACCTCGGCTTCAACAACCATGCTTGCCACTGTCTGCCGAACCTTGGGATCCTCAATAAGTGGCTTCCCGTTTCGCTTCGTTTCCTTGCAGAACTGGACAAACAGTTCCAGACTCCGCCTAACACCTGCCGCCGAGCCAGTGCCGCTTCTTTCAAACATAAACGTGGCCATAGCATGATAGAAGCCCCGATTAAGCTCGCCAAGCAGATGATCCTTGGACACCCTTACATCATCAAAGAAAATGTCAACTGTAAAAACACCCATGGTTGGCAACGCCCCATAGGTTATTCCAGGGGCATGCGCTGGGATAAGAAAGAGACTCAGTCCCCTGTGCTTCGGCTGGATATCCTGCGTCCTAGCCAGGGTATAAAGGTGGTCTGCCGGAGCCAGGGCAGTAATGAATGTCTTCTGGCCGTTCAAGATGAAGTCATCGCCATCCTGGACAGCCTTAAGTTGCACATTGGCCTCATCAGAACCAGCATCAGGCTCGGTAAAAGCCTGATACCATATCGAGCCACCCCGAGCTATTGGGGGTAGGAACTTCTTCTTTTGCTCCTCGGTGCCAAATAGGTGCAGGGGAGGTCCACATACACGCAGTCCCTGACTACCCGGCCAGACTGTCCCCCAGTACCCCTGTTCTTCCATGATGATCCCTTGTTCCATGTCGCTCAAGCCTAGACCGCCAGACTCCTTGGACCAGCCTGGTGCCAAATAACCCTTCTCGCCAGCTTTCTTTTGTAGCTCCATCCCGAAGGCAAGCTGTTCCTCGGTCATAGCGACCCCGGCCCTGTGGTCTTCAGGTAACTCATTGACACAAAACTCGTGCATCTCTCTTCTTAATCTCTCTTGCTCTTCAGTGAATCCAAACTCCATGGTCATCACTCCTTTCAAGAAATTGCGGATTCCTTTGCCTTAAAAATCAGATACAGAAGTGCATCCCACCCCCTTTCTCAAGAACAACGAGCCTAGCCCGTATTTCCTATGTCAAGGGTTCACTCGCCGAACTTGAGTCGACTTTGTGCAAACCTCTGCTATCAAGCGTCGGCCTGATACCAGCACCATTTGCTGGGCCTCATATCTTGCACAGCCAGGAAAGCCCCGGTGTCCAATGTAGCCAATTAACCAATCGCCAAATCTAGCCGACGTTGGCTTTAGCCAAGAACTCAATGAGTAACTCGTTAAAGACGTCAGGCATCTCTTCATGCGGAGAATGAGTCGCTTGAGGAATCACGTGCAGGCTGGAGTCAGGTATGTTGTTCGCCAGAACCTCGGAGGGCTGGCGGAAAGGAGTGTCCTCCTCGCCGACCACAATTAGCGTGGGTGCTGATATTTGTCCAAGCTGCTCGGTAACCGTTTGCCGCCGAGCGACGGCTCGTCCCGCGTACACGTATCCATCAACCGACGTCTCGCACATCCTGCGCTTCACCACATCACGTAGCTCGGGATATCTCTCAAAGCGTTTCTGAGCCAGCGCGTTGTGTCGAGCGTTGTACTCGAATGCAGCTTCCATCCCGTCTCGCAGCGCTATTTCATCAAGCTTGGCGCGCAATTCCGCGTATCCCGGTATGTGAAACGCGCCACTTGAAGTATCAACCAAAACCAAGGAATCAATCAGGGATGGATGGTCCAGAGCGAGTTGTAGAGCCATGAATCCTCCCATGGAATGCCCCACAAGGCAGCACTTTGTTATGCCCAGATAGTCAAGCAGGGCATGCACATCGTTGGCAAAGATGGAGATTGCATAGGCAGCAGCTGAAGAAGGGGCTTCAGAGCTCCCATGCCCTCGGTGGTCCATGACGGTCACCTGCCGGTTGCGGGAGAGCAGCGGTATCTGAAACATCCAGTCCTGGTGGCTACCCGTATAGCCATGGCATAGCACCACACTGAAACCTGTCCCGCTAACCTCGTAGTGCAGGTCTACTCCGTTGATATGAGCTCTCGGCATGGTTAGCCCTCTTCTGTTTCGCTGGGCGCTTCAGCATTTTACAAGGTTTTGCTTCCATCTGACAAGTGGCGTACGCGTGGATCACAGAATACTGGTTCATCTCAACTTGCGAAAAACAGATAGCTCTTCGTTTTCTTGGGGCTGAAGAGAAGCGACACACACACGTACACCGCTCGGTGGCATTGGCACCAAGAAATGGAAACAGCATTGTTGAGTGGCCTAGTGCGCCGCTATGGCTGCAAACGGGTCATTCCGCTAAGTGTGCCGCTGTACAGGCTCCCGTCAAACCCGATTCGGGGATCGTCAGATTTCAATAGACTGGCTATAGGGTCTTTGGTAGTGGAGTTCAGTTATGCGCGAAAGACGAAAGAGAGGTAAGGAGCGATGAAAAAAAGCTATGGTTAGGGGTGAACTGCCTGATATGGCTGTCCCTGGGGGATGGTGCTGTCCCTGGTGCTGGACTCTTGTGCACCAACGCAGGATGTTGGAAGCCGGGAGTATAGGAGGGGGCAACAACGACGCCGCAATATGGGGGGTCGATTACATTCCCGTTCCTCTACACCATGGCCCTTGATAAATCTGGGTAAAAGGCGAGCGACTGAGGAAGTAGCGAGCGAAGTGGAATACGTAGGACTCATCATCGAGCGCAGGTTTCAAGAGCATTTCTTGGATGGCCTGCATCTTTCTATACCAAACGCGCTCAACAAGCCCTGATCCGTGTTACTGCCCCGATAAGCTTTATGATGTTTGAGGCAGAACTCATCCTGTCACATGGGTCGAGAATGCCGCATCTGTGACTAAACCACCTGGCTGCGCTTATTGGGGCATCAGGGTTGATTTCTTTGCGCCAAGACTATAGGATTAGTCTGATGATGTAGAAGATGGCGGGGAGGGGGTGATAGCTTTCAAACAGTCAAACGACGAAATGCCCAGGACGGTCTATGGGCGACGGTTAGTCCTCGCCGCAAACCGCTCTTGCATACCGTATCTGATGCCATTGAATAACAACGAGGAGGTGAAATGATGAAGCAATACACGGGAAAAGAACGGGTTGAAGCAGCTTTTCGCAGGGAATATGCGGACCGAGTACCTTATCAGCTTGATTTTGGTCCTCAGTTCGCCAGAGAAATGGGCATGACCGCTCAAGACTACTTCGGTAACCTCGACACAGCCTACAAGATAACGGCAGAGCAGCTCAAAGCCTTGCCTTCAGATGTCGCTGTCGTGCCACAAAATCTTCTTGTCTGGTGGGGGACATTGTCTAATCTTTTCAGATACAAGACGAGGTCTGAGAAAGTTACAATGGGCGGGCTTAAAGACAAAGCAGCGGTGGCAGACCTGGAGTTTATAGGCCCAAAGGAGAGCCCAGGTGTAAGCCAGGTGGTGGAATCATGCCAACGAGCTGTAGACACATTTAGGGACAAAGCAACCAGGCCGTTGCTGCCAGGGCCATTTTCCGGCGCAGCACTATTGCGGGGCACAGAGCAATTGATTTTCGATGTTGCGGATGACCCAGAGTTTGTGCATCAACTAATGCGTTTACTCACCGAGGCTAGCAAGGTTTGGGGGCTTGCCATGGCGCAAACAGGCGTGACAGTGTTGGTCATTGGCGATCCCCAGGCTGGTATGAGCGTGATTTCTCCCAAGATTTACCGAGAATTCGTGTTTCCCTACCATAAGGAGATTTTTTATCACCTCAAGGAGAATATTTCCACAGGGACATATGTCGGTCTGCATATCTGTGGCTACCTTGACCCAATCATGGAGGATTTGCTTTCACTGGGGATTGATTACATTGAACTCGATGCTCCCTCTTCCTTAAAGCGTATGGTTGAGGTCTCCCAGAAGAAGCTAGTGATTAGAGGCAATATTGGGGCTGAGATGTTCTTGCAGGGGACTAAGAAGCAGATTGAGCAAGTAGTCAAGGACTGCATTGATATCGCTGCTGAGGGGAGCGCCTACATATTGTCCACGGGCTGCCAGATCCCGCTCGATACGCCAATCCAAAGTGTCAGGTACTACGCTGAGGCTGCAGAGAAATACGGGAGATACCAGTCTAACTGAATATATTCTCCTTGGGAACAGACTTGCTTATACGGTTTCTGGCATAGTCAAGAACTTGAGGGTTATCGCATATAGATGCGAATGAGCAAGGAGGCAGTTATGGCTGAATTGCACAGTGAAGAAGAGATGCAGCGGCATATTCAGAACATGGAGATAGGCGACAAGTTCATAACCAAGCCCCGGGTGATTACCAAGACAGACCTGGAACTGTATGCTATCAGCACCGGGGATACTCACCCTATGTTTATGAGCCAGGAGCGTGCTAGGGCTTCGGGCTGGAAAGACCAACTGGTGCCGGGGTTATTGACCTTTTCCATAGCTGTGGGGTTGCTGATTCAGTCGGGATACATAAGTGACGTTATGGCGTTTATGGGTACCGACAAGGTCAAATTCGATGCTCCGGTCTATCCCTACGGTACTATCAGGGTGGAGACAAAGGTGCTTACCAAGAAGCAAACCAAGACCGCAAACTGGATATGCAGCTACAAATGGATTGTGAGAAACCAGAATGATGAAGCCGTGGCTGGAGGCGAGAACATATGAATGTTCAAGGGATAGAGCTGCCGTTGGCAGCTGAAACAAGCAGAGCCCGTTTTTTTCGTCTGGGAAAGCATACAGATTTCTTCGAGTGACCGGAGTTGCGTTACTGCGGAATGGTTCATTGTCGGTGTGGAGCGGCTAAACCAAGCGTCTGAGGTGAAGCAGCATGTCTAACTTGAAGTTGATTGAAGAAAGCGTAGTTGAAGGCAATGCTGAAAAAGTGAAGGAATTGACTGAAAAAGGCATAGCTGACGGTGTGGACGCGGCCACAATACTAGATGATGGACTAATTGCTGGTATGGGAGCGATTGGCGAGCAGTTTGAGCGAAAAGAAGCTTATGTACCTGAGCTTCTGTTGTCAGCTAGAGCCATGCGTGCTGGCATGGAGTTGCTGGAGCCATTATTAGTCAGCTCTGGTGTAGAACCAAAAGGCAAAGTCGTGTTGGGTACAGTAAAAGGCGATGTTCATAATATTGGGAAGGACTTGGTAGGTATAATGTTGAAAGGAGCTGGGTTTGAGGTCATTGACTTGGGGGTGGATGTCCCGCCAGAAGAATTTGTCGAGGTCGTTAGAAAAGAGGAAATAGGAATAGTTGGAATGTCCGGTCTTCTTACTACAACTTTGCCACTTATGAAAACTACCATTGAGGCGCTTGATGCTGCAGGGTTCAGGGGACAGGTAAAGATAATGATTGGCGGCGCGGTAGTAACCCGGGATTACGCTGACAGAATTGGCGCTGATGGGTATGCTGCTAACGCACCTGAAGCCGTGAGCAAAGCCAAGGAATTACTAGGGTTGGAGCGAAACAGGAAGTGAAACCATATACTTGCAATGACCGCATCATTCCTGCGCTGAAGGGGCAGTAGGCTGAAAAAGCCCCCATGACAGCTATGTTCGAGGCCTATGTTGCAAAGCTTGCAGGTTTTACGATGGCAGCAGAAGAATACATAGACATTGCGGCCAGAGGCAGTAAGTACATTCTGTGCTCTGGGTGCGAGGTCCCGATGAACGCACATAAGGAGAGCATCGACTGCCTTATGGAGGCAGCCAAGTAGCACGCGCGTCATGATTAGGCTAGCACGAATGGTGTAATTCTAGCAGTGTTGGAGATGACTGAGACACCAAAGTTGCCGGACAGAAAGCCATTGAGGCGTTGGATCAAATTCTCGCTAATGCCACGCCATATTGCAGTTGGATAACGGAAATAGATGAACCCAATTAGCCAATGGGGGTGAAGCATGTTTGAGACTATCTTGGTGGAGAGGAAGGATCGAGTAGCGACACTGACGTTCAACAGGCCAGACAAGATGAACTCGATAACTCCGCAGCTACAAAAGGAGATGATGCACGCTCTGGATCAACTAGAGGCCGACGGTGATATCACCGTGGTGATTCTCACTGGCGCCGGTCGCGCATTCAGCGCTGGCTTCGACGTGTCCGTGATGAGCAGCAGTCCCACTCTGATCAGTCTTGATGACATACCCAGGCTGGTGGCGTTCAACAAGCCAATCATAGCTGCTGTGAATGGCTACGCTTTGGCTCAGGGATTCCAAATGGCTCTGGCCTGCGACCTAATCGTGGCTTCAGAAAAAGCGGTCTTCGGTGGCATTGGCGCGCGCATAAATGAGATATGTTCCTACGCTGTGTTTGCGCTTCCGCGAGTAGTTGGCAGGGCCAAGGCCGCCGAGTTACTGTTTACCGCCGAGCAGATAAGCGGGGAGGAGGCTTTCAAGATTGGCTTGGCGACCAAGGTGGTGCCTGCTGAACAGCTTATGTCAGCAGCTTGGGAGCTTGCGGACAGAATGAAGAACAATGCCCCCCTAACGCTGAAGTACACCAAGGAGGCTTTGAGGAAAGGGGAGTACACTGCTGAGGAAGCGGATTGGGTCAAGGAGATTGTCATGAAGCTAATGGCCACGGAGGATCACAAGGAAGCCTTCGCAGCTATCATGGAGAAAAGGAGGCCAGTGTTTAAGGGCAGATAGAACCGACTAATCGGCTTCCGACATTTTCCTGAGACCTCCCTACACCTTTCTCGTTTCGTCGGTTCTTCTATGGGGCGTTTGCACAGATCGGAATCATTGCAGCGGTTGAACTGCTCCAGGCTCTCACTTATTCCTAAGGAAGGATCAGAGGCAAAACAGTGTCGCCTGGACAATCTGGCTAGATGTATAGTCAGTGCAGGTGTAGTCCGTCCAACAGATTTGAAGAGCAGCGAAGGAGGTCCAAGCAGTATGTCGAATCAACACAAAGCTTCAAGTGAACAGCTAAGGGAGGAGCTAATGAGGCTTCCCAAAGAAACATTAGTAGAGATGGTTGAGGCGGGAGGAAGAAATTGTTGGAGCGTTCAAAACCACTGGATGGAATACATGCTCAGGCAATATGGCAATGACGCGGCAGCAAGAGCTGATGAAGAACTCTTTCAACGATTTACAAGGAGTATGACATATAGGTCAAAGAGAATCCTGAACATAGAGGGCGATGACATTCCAGCATTTCTGAAGGTTCTAACATTCTTCCCCATGCAAACCCCAGATGCTGAGGTCCTTCAAGTCGATGATAGCACGGTGGTGTTGCGTGTGAGCTCGTGTACGATGGTGAGGGAAAGGACAAAACGAGGGCTTCCCTTGCTACCTTGCAAACCGGCCGGCATAGGCTGTTTTGCGACTTTGGCAACAATGGTAAATCCAGATGCGAAGGTTAGATGTGTATTTTGCCCACCCGATGAAATCCCACCTGACGCGGTGTGTCAATGGGAGTTTGAGTTCCCTGCTCCATAGGCCCTTGCTGCGAATGAAGACTGCATATCGTCGGCTTAGTGTCACGCTATTGAGTCCTCTTTCACATGGTCGAGGTTAGACCGTAGCTAAGCTAGTTCCCGTGCCCCGGGGATTTGAGCGAATCCAGAAAGGCGAGAATATGCTGAAAACGAGAGTCTGTGAGTTACTCAATATAGAACATCCTATTGTTCAAGCTTCGATGGCTTGGGTGAACAGCGCGGAGATGGCAGCAGCTGCGCTTGACAGGCAGAAGTCGTGCCACATAGAATCGGTCTGCTCAAAGACAGGGAATATGAAGGGTGCCATCCAATCATCCTGCAGGAAGTCTTGACTTGTCTCACGGGAGGTTCCAAATGAATCGTGCTATGGGTACACTGCGTCTTCAGAATTTAGCGCATGGCCAGCGGCAGGCAGGGGTGCTGAAAGCGGCTATCAAGCTTGACTTGTTCACAGCCATTGCCCACGGGGCGAGGGAAGTCTCCCAAATAGCACAGGAGGCAGGTCTTAGCCGCCAGAATGCAGAGAAGCTGGTCAACGTCTGTTCGGCCTTGGCGCTTCTGGACTTCAAGGACGGATTGTATTACAACGCTCCAGATGTGGAAAGGCACCTGGTCAAAGGAGGAAAGAGCTACCTGGGCCCATGGCTGCTAGGTGATGAAGAGGAGTTCGATTTGTGGTCAGACATAGCTCCCATACTGAAGGGCGAGAGGCCATCGGCAGGCAAAGGAGTCTATGAGCAGGTCTGGAAGGATGCGGAGGTTGCCCGCCGCCTCAACCAGGCTACCTTCAGCATTGGCCTGGGGGCAGGCTACGGCCTGAGCCGTAGCTGGGATTTCTCTCCCTATTCTCTGCTCCTTGACCTGGGTGGTGGTTCAGGCGGCTACTCGATCGCCATCGCCTCGGCTTATCCAAAAATACGAGCTATTGTCATGGACTATCCAACGGTTTGCATATCTGCTGAGGAGTTTGTCGCTGAGGCCGGCCTCAGCGACCGCATAACCACCCACCCTGGAGACCTGCTAACGGTGGACTTCCCACTTGGTGCGGATGTCATGCTTATGTCGAGCAATTTGCCCAATTTCAGCACCTCCGGCCTGGAAACGGTATACCGCAAAGCATTTGATGCCATGGTGGGAGGGGGTACCATGATAATACTGGGCGAGGCAGTATATGATGACCGAAGTGGCCCAGTGGAACCGGCGCTATGGCAACTTCACGATACCCTCGTCGGTGGCTGGGGGGAGCCCCACTACATATCTGATGTTCGCCATTTGTTGACAGAGGCAGGGTTTATAGACTGCGAGGTCAGCGAATTCCTCCCTGGTCTGCTTACCAGGTTTGTAGCCCGCAAACCGAAGTGAGTCAACCTATGTCTAGCGTCTTGGGCAATTGAGTCACGAGGGCGGGAGAGGTCAGGGGCAAGGTAGAAGACCACCACCCCGAGGTCGCCGCGATGACTCCACAGTGCAGCTGAAAATACGCGACTACCAGATGCTCTTAGCCGACTCGGGAAGCGCCAGGTGACCCACTGCGCTGGGCACCATATCTCCGGTCTTTTGGCTCTTTGCCTCTCGTCTGGCGCAAAGCCGCTAGCCCTCCCCCAGCAGCAACAGCAGCGTGCCATTCTCGACGAAGCGGGCATCTGCTTTTGACGGAACGGGGCTTCTACTCTAAAATGAAACCGATTTGCGGGAGTAACTCAGTGGTAGAGTTCCTGCCTTCCAAGCAGGCTGTGGTGGGTTCGAGTCCCGTCTCCCGCTCCAATCGATCCACCTCATCAGCCGTTGTCTGAAGTGCTCTTTCATCTTAGCATGCCCCTTGCATCCACAATCCTGGAGACATGACTATCGTGGCCACCCGTGATTCACACCCGCCAACAGTTGACAGTAACGCGACTACATTCCGCCTTTAACTACCTTCGCCCTGTTGAGTACTATAAGGCCAACCCGGAACCACTACTGGCGGAGCGGGGGAGGAAACTCAAGGCGGCACATAGCAAAAGAAAGGGGGCGAACAGAGGGATCGATTTGACGAAACCGAGGGTGCCGGTGTCTCATTTTAGCAGAGTCGATTTGTCCGAAAACGACTGAAGTACTACAATACTGGTGCAAACAGAATAAAGGAGGTTCTTTCTCATGGTAAAATTCGGGACTCAAGAATGGTACGATGTGTACATGGAGAAGATCAATAACAGCAAGGCATACGAGGAGGCGGCTAAGACCTGGGAAGGTGATCTGTACTTTATTGTAGAGAAGGGCGGCCCGGTCAAAGAGCGAATTTACGGGTACGTAGATCTTTATCATGGCAAATGCCGTGCTGCTGAAGTCGTTACCGACTTCAAGAAATACAACCCTGAATTCATAATTCTAGCTCCT
>Ga0209986_10000181_pt1 | contig 57657 bp, 66 predicted proteins | sample BlataG_FD_183168 | JGI IMG/M metagenome (GOLD analysis project Ga0209986, IMG submission 183168) | Deep subsurface microbial communities from Black Sea to uncover new lineages of life (NeLLi) - Black_00105 metaG (SPAdes) (version 2) | ecosystem: Environmental > Aquatic > Marine > Oceanic >... | reverse complement strand
ACACACCACCACCACCACCACCACACACGCACACATACACACCTCTTTCTTCCCTCTACTACCTTCTTCAACCCTCCTCTGTCCTTTCCAGTACCAATGCATCCAGATCAATACCCTCTGTAGTCCCATCCATTGCATACACCCCATCACTATCCACCACCACCCCTTCTATCTTCACCCCTTGACAATATTCCAGATATACTGCCACATGGCTAACATCACCATCTAATGGCACCATGCCCACTGTACTAGGCCTTAGATCCAAATAAGCTTCTCTCCTTTTATTATTATTATTATTGTTGTTGTTGTTGTTGTTGTTGTTGTTGTTGTTGTTGTTGTTGTTGTTGTTGTTGTTGTTGTTGTTGTTGTTGTTGTTGTTGTTGTTGTTGTTGTTGTTGACAGTAATATTTGTAGTAATTGTAGTAGCTGTATCACCACCACGACCACCATCCTCCTCCTCCCGCCATCTTCTCATGAAGAGCAACAATCCCTCAATATGAATATTTTTTATTCTCGTAGTACCATACACCTGCTCTTCATCTTCTAAATTACCCACAACCACCACCCCAGTATCAGAAGAATATGCTGTTATATTCTTGAAATACACATCATGCATTGACCCTGGCATTTCAACCATCCCCGTACTGGGATCTGGAGCTCTAGGAAGGAGAGACAGAGATATAACTTCTCCAGCTCCCCACCAGGATGTGTCTGGTGGGTATCTGACCTTATCTACTATTATATTGCTAAATGTGATGTTGTACACGGACCCACCTGGTCTGTTGTCACGCTGCTGGATGGCCATTGCTCTTGTAGCTCTCGTGACGGTGATGTTGTCAAAGGTGATGTTGAAGATGTCTGAAATAGATTCACTTCCAATTTTGAGAGCAGATGATTTTGATTGTAAGGTGGAGTTATGGATAAGGACGTCATGGCATGGAGTGTTTATGAGTTTGGTTTTGATGCATATGGCATCATCAGCAGTGTCGATGGTGCATCCAGTGACTGTGATGTTGGATGAGCTGTCGATGTCGATGCCGTCGTTGTTGGGCACCTCTCTGTCGCCTTGTAGGGTGAAATCTGGGCCTACTTGGATGTTGTGGCTGTTTATGATATAAAGGCCCCAATATATAGGGTTAAAAAGGGATATATGTGATATATCCACTCCATTACAGTCTAGTACGCCTAATAATCTTGGACGGCATTCCTCTCGATGAATGCATGTTGGGTCGGCCCAATTCTTCACCTTCTTCCTCTCTCTACGTTTGTAGTGGCCCTCTACCCAGAGGTCAGATTGGCCATTGAGAACAGCTGGTCCAGTGATGGAGCAGTTGGTGCAGTTGGCTATGCGAATCATGTACCAATCGCGTTGCTGATTAATGCCATAGTCGGGTCGGTGAGGTGATTGGAGGAGTATGGACGAGGCGACGTCAAAGTGGATGTTGTTGCCAGACATTGTCACAGACCCCACGAGATACGTTCCTGGGGTGCGAAATGAGACTGTTCCACCATTTCTGCACTCATTAAAAGCAGTTTGAATGTGGTTGGTGGATGGGAGGTTGCCAGTGTGATCTGCATCTCCACTGATGTGACATGTTTTATTCGAATATGGCGTATTGAAGATATTTATGATGATGAGTACATAATTTACGATGTAGTGTAACATTGTTGCTTAGTATCAACCAATTCAACACGGCGAAATGAAGGAAAGAAAGACGGTAATGGTAGTCCTCGTCTCACAATAAAAAAAAGGCAACCAAAGACATCTCCCCCAACCTCCCATCTCCTTCCTTTCTTAGTCCGTCTTCCTCCTCCATACAGTGGCATGACTCACTCCTAGCTGATACTTTCTATTGTGCTCTCTAATCATGAAAGGCACATCCTTTTGTTCTACCAATTCAAACTTCTCACTCATAATCTTTGCCAGCCCATCACTACTCCAACACTCACCACCATCCTTCTTCCCACTATTCTTACTGCTCTTATTACTACTATCGTATGTACCACCAAGCCACTCTTGTCTAGGAGTCCATGCCTCCAGCCAAGAATAAGGCGACACAATCACCGCAACTCCACTAGGCGCAACCAATGTTTTCAGTCTTTCCAATAGTACCTTTGGCTTGGGCAATCTGCACAGTAAATTGGCCATCAACACAGCATCAAATGGACCTAGATCAGGTGATAAGGCACATGCATCACCTTGCTGAAACTTCACCCGGGATCGATCCACCTCTTCAGGTACACTGGCTACTCGTTCTATTGTTATATCTGCCTCTTCAGTGGCACGGTACCGCATCCATCCTCTTGATTGCATAACTTGGGCAGCAGATACAAAGTGACTAGAGTAGTCTATGCCCATGACAAGGGGGAAGGCTTTGGCTAGGGCAAATGTAGCACCGCCAACGGCACAGCCGATGTCCAGAGCGGCAGGAGTGGGGCGTTCTCCAGTGAAATCATGAAGGGCGGTGCAATGTCGTTCGCAGAGCAAAGCAAGCTCTTCACAAAACTGGAGAGCTCTGGTGGGTGGGTTGATTGATTTATAAGGAAAGAAGGCAGGGTCTTCCTGTCCAAAGTGGAATTGGAGGTATTCATCGACGGCTTTTCTTGTTTCGTAAGCTGCAGCTCCTCCACCAGCACTGCTTGTGGTCGATCGACCGGCGATTGAATTCCTGGCAGCTCGTCGTCTTTGGAGGGCAATGAGCACTGACGTGGTAGTGGCTCCACCTAGAAAGAGGAGGACGCCTGGTAGTATGTCTCCATGATGGGGTAGTTTGATATCACCCAGGAGTGAAGGAAGATGCATTTAATCCAGTCTTCAGCAGTAGGCAAGGGGGAATCACTTGTATATATTGCGATGATTGAAACCTATTTCTCGAGCATAAGACAACACAATGTTAGTTTCCGACTGGTGTGCGTGATAGTTGATCAATCAATCGGCCACCGCCTCCGACCCTCCTATTTTTTGATGTGCTGCCCCGCGAAACCTATACCTCCCTCCCTCCATATTGTCAGCCCCCCTTGTTTGTCATACAGCCATTTGACTTTATACCAACAAATCATTAATCAGTTCTATATAACAACAATCCCGCCCCATTCTATCTCGTATTTTGGACAGTGTACCAATCCTTGATAGCTCCTCCCACTCACACCACCATGCCACCTTCTCCACCACCATTATCACAAACAAAACCTATACCCACCACTCCAACTACCAATCAGCCTATCCTAGAAATTCAAAAAGACTATGATGATGTGTTGATCACGATTCCAGCTCATTATCCACCAGGTACTGACCCAAACCACAGGATCTCCTCCCCTCCCTCCCCTTCACCCGTCATTGGTGCTAGTGGCAGCCCACCACTGTCAGTGGCAATAACATCAGTAACAGCACAGAAACAGCTAAAAGGAGATGAATCTAGTGATAAAAGAGCTTCTTCGTCTAATGGATGTAACTATTGGTCGTCTTACAGTAGAGAATGGCCATCTAATGTTAGAAACAAAGTAAGGAAATTTCTCTCCAGCCCCCTCTTCATGACACTCTCTGTAGTTGTCACTATTTTTGCATTATATTGTGACTTGATACGAGTAGCAGCGACTCCTGCAGCAGCAGATCCATACTTTGGCGCCATCATCATTACGTGTATAGCCTTTTTATCCCTTGAATTACTCGCTTCTTGTCTCTTTCTTCCCAAGTATTTCCTCAGTTTCTACTTCTTTATCGACCTCCTGGCAACTGTCACTCTGCTGCTTGACATACCCATATTCTTTGAGCTGATAACTACCTACTCTGAAAGTTCTTCTTCTCACCATGGTCAACATAACGATGTGCTCACTACCATTGGCACCGCTTCGCATGTCGGTGCCAAGTCAGCAAGGGTGGCACAATCCATTAGACTGCTCAGATTGCTACGATTGTATCGCCTACATGTACCGACACAATCACAAAATTATGAAGCTTCACCTGGCAAAACCGCACATGAATCTTCTTTACTGCAACAAAATGGTAATAATCACAATAATAGCAGCATTACTACTGCGCACGAGTCCACGCCATCTCCCACTTCCAACAACAGCAGCAGCAATCAAAGTACAAAGGTAGGGGAAGCACTGACGGAATTGACTATTAAGAAAATGGTACTGACGGTGCTGATACTAGTCATTGCTATGCCCTTCTTTGATGTCAGTATTGGCTATTATGGAAGAAGGTCCACATTTGATGTTAAAGGGTTGGCATTGCTCCATAGCAGCGCAACAATGGTTGATCACAGCAATAATAAGAATAAGAATAAGAATACGCAAGCAGCATTTCAAACTGTAGTCGATTTATACATAGAGGGAACAATGTACAATATAGGCCTGCAACAAGCATCTAACTTGTTGCAACTCTCTGTCAGAAACCAGAGCCTGTTCCAAGCAGACAATATAAAACCTCTGAGAAAATCAGAGATAGTAGCGGCAACAGTAAGATCACCTGGCTGTGAGCCAACAAAAGTATCTGCTATTCAAGCATCCCCAACATCTTGTGCATTCTGTAGTACCGTCTTTACTCCCAAGGACTCAGAAGACATTCTGTATGATGACCAGTATGACAGCTCTATGCAAATATATAATACCACTATTAATAATCATATTGATGAGGATCAGAATTGTTGGGAAAGTTCAGTCATGTTTGACACTAGGTGGGTAGCCCAGATGCAAGCTCTATTGGAAATTGCTCGCATCACACTGGTTATTATTGTCCTGTTGGTCAGTACTCTCTCTATAGTGAAAGATGCAGACACTCTGTTGATCCAGCCATTACAGAGGATGGTGAAGAAGGTGAAGGATGTATCTGAGAATCAAGGTCAGAGTCTTGTTAGGCAGCTTTCTTTTGGAGCGCTGTTGAGGACCAACTCGTCCATCTCCACTGCTGCTGTTGCCACCTTTGCTCATTATAAAAGTAATGAAGTTACTCACCAGTCACCCCAGCAACAAGATCTTGGTCCAGATCTTCAAACAAGTAATGATAATAGTGATAGTGGTAAGAAGAAGAGCTCGGAATTAAGAAAGAAGAGTATGCTGGAAAGACAATCTAGCTTGGCTCGACAACCGTCCTTCTCCACTGATACAACAATGATACAACCCCTACATCAAAAGTATTCTTTGGAAAAGACTGCCTCTTTTCTAGTCAGGAAATCAAGTGGAGCTGCTTTGAATAACAACAATAGCAAATCTCATCTAGAGACAGGTCTGTTGGAACATTCCATAACAAAGATGTGCAGTCTTTTAAGTCTAGGCCTCGGTGAAGCAGGTGCTGGAGTAGTCGCTGATAACATCCGCCGATCTGGAGCTGAAGTAACTGCTATTTCTCCAGGAAGGAAGGTGAATGCAATATTTGGCTTTTGTGATATCCGACAGTTTTCCAACATAACAGAGGTACTGCAAGAAGATGTGTTGGAGTTTGTTAATTGTATTGCTAGAGTCGTTCATGCCGTGGCAGCTCAGCATGGAGGTCAAGCTAATAAGAATATCGGAGATGCGTTTCTCTTGGTGTGGAAACTTTGTAATGAGCAAGAAGGAGGAGGAGGAGAAGAAGGAGAAAATCAGTATATAGCGGATGCTGCTTTTAACGGCTTCGTTGCAATGAAGGAAGCCATAGAAACAGATGCCTCGCTGCAAGAGTTTTGTGAAAGTAGGCAACTATTTGATAAAATTCCAGGGTTTGAAGTGCAGCTGGGGTTTGGCTTGCATGTTGGTTGGGCAATAGAAGGTGCTATTGGCAGCGAATTCAAAATAGACGCTTCCTACCTATCACCACATGTCAATACAGCAAGCAGATTAGAGTCTGCTACCAAGCAGTACGGAGTGGCTTTACTTTTATCTGGGGAATTGTTTGACTTGTTGTCTGAAGATACACAGTTGAAGCTTCGTCTTATTGATTCGGTTGTACTGAAAGGGTGTGCACACCCCATACAATTGTATACTGCCTGTATGAAGGAAGAAATAAAAGGAGGAGATGAAGGCGAATTTACTACTACATTGCCACTATCTTCTTCATTAACAAATAAACTAACCAAAAGTACCTTTAACCAAGCCGTAGAGGCGTATCAAAACGGCGACTGGACGACAGCCGGTGACATATTTAAAGATATTGTTGAAAACAATAGCAGCGATGGCAGCGATGGCCCCAGTTGTACTTTATACAACTACATCAAATCCAAAGAATTCAAAGCTCCGCCAGATTGGGCAGGGTATCGCAAACTGTATGACAAATAAGAGAATGCTACTCACAAAACATACTACTACTACATATACTTTTAAATTACACACAATAGTAGTTACCATTCAGACACTAGGTTTCTTTGTAAAGAAAGCACTTAATTTCCTCATACCTGAAGCTTCCTTGGCTAATTTCTCTTGTTTAGCTTGTTGTCTAGCAATAGTAGCCTTTTGTTTTGTTATTTCCTTTGGATCTAATCTCATTCTCTTGTTTGCATCTTCACCATTGTTATTGCTATTGTTGTTGTTGTTGAATTGATGTTGTTGGGGTGGAGGTCTCTCTACAACACTAGGCAGTTGAATATTGAGGCTCTTCAACAGTTTCTCAGACCAAGCTAAAGAAATATACTCTCCAATCAAACCAGCAGCATAACCAGACAAACCATCATCATCCATTGCTGCAAACGAAGGCTGTGTTTCACGGATGAATGCTGCCATTTGCTTGACTTTACACTTGAGCCATGCGAGTGTTCTTTCCTCTGAAAGTCTATAATACAGCTCTCCTCCTGCTTCTTTGTTTTCACAGATGCAAGGGAGTTGGGATTTGATTGCTGGGGAGAGGTAGGCTGACAGCTGAGGGTCGTTGAATGCCTCGCAGAGCTGCTCTGTATCGCAAAACATGGAACTTGATTTTTCCAAGAGTGGTAGGATTAGGAATAAGGGGTCTATTGGGGTTGCCATGTAGATGCTGCCATCTTGGATGACACTGTCGCCTATGAACCAGGAGGAATGTTGAGGCTTGAAGCGTTGAAGTTCGAGCAACAAGAGGGAAGCAGTGCTGTTGTTGTCTTGAGGGCCGAGGATGAAAGATGATGGCCTCCCTGTCCTTGGGTCGTTAATAGAGAACGTCTTGAGGTTCTTATCATCGTGGAGATCTGCATGGTGGGGGAATTAATGGTTAGAAAGGCTTCATTTGTGATTAGAATTTGAAATATTTTCTATTTCTGCGACACGCACCCTTTCCAATCAGTACCCTATACTCATTGGTAGTCTTCATAGTGATGTGGAGTTGATCTTCTTAAATTTAGGATTGGTATATTTGCATCTTATGTCCCTCTCTGTTCCCCGTCTTTTCGAATTTAAGCAAACCAACAAGACCAAAAGAGGCATAACTTCAAGAAATGAGCATTCTACACGCCAATCATACATCTGCTGCAATAGTATGAATGTATTTCACAATGTATAGAACGACTAATTTAACATTTGCCGTAGTTGCGATTATTATTTGTTGCTCTTGTGATGCAACAGTTGAGGCACCCATACAAGAACTTCTCAATGCAGGGCGACGTCTAGATGCAGACCCAGTCGTCCTCTCCACCACATCCACTACAGACACCACCACTTCGCAACTCCTCCTGAACGTCCCAACGCAATCACCGCCCTCCCCTCCACCACCAGCCCCCGTCCTCACCTTCGAGTCCACCCCAGTGCCTCCTCCCATCACCCTCTCCCCCACATCACTCCAAGATGGTGGCCCAGAAGACATGTACAGCTCCACTTTTATCCACCCAGACCACCCCCCTCCCAACTATCTCGCAATGTGCAGCATTGTCCGAGACGCCCACCCAGACATTTCAGAATGGACCCATCACCACCTCAAACTCGGTTTTTCCAAACTATACATATTTGACCACGGCAGTATCCCCAAGATGGACACCATTCTAAAGCACTACATAGATCAAGGTACTGTTGTATATATCTACTTTACAGAAGAACAATCCAACAACCACCCTTCTAAAGCCCCTCAGATCTACGTCTACGACATGTGCCTGCACCACTATGGTCACCTCCATGAATGGATGGCCTTTATAGATGTGGATGAATTTCTCATGTTTAGAGGGGGAGCCCCAATTCAAAGCCTACCATTGTATCTATCCAAGAATAAACACCTAGACAATGCCAGTGGTCTGGCAGTGCACTGGATATTATTTGGCTCATCTGGCTATAAATCTCGGCCAGCCGGGGGTTTATTACGGTCCTATGTCAAATGCATGCCTCTCGCCCATAGTCAACACCATCTAGTCAAAAGTATAATCAGACCAAGGTGCACCTCTGAAGCATGGAGTCCCCATGCTTTCCACCACAACTGCACCAACAACCCCGTTGTCAGAACCGATGGTACAATCATCAAAGGACCGCGCATAGAAGACGGTAAAGGCGGCGTATTCGACCAACTCGTCATTCATCACTATGCCACTAAGAGTGTAGATGAGTTTGAGATGAAAATGGCCAGGGGCAGTGGGATGAAGAGACAGAGAGGGTGGGAATATTTTAATTATGTAGATGCTTGGTCTGTTGAGTACTGCTTTGATGGGGTGAGGATATGGAATGATGATGTGGTGAATTTTCCTTGGTCTGAAAACGAGACACATAGGGAGCAGAGGTTAGAAAAGTATAGGGCTGAAGAACATCAAGAGCATTGGCTTAGAGGTGGGGATAACAATGGTGGTGGTAATAACTCCAATGTATAACTGTCCGACTTAATTCATTTGTTACCATGTACCATGTATGTAAAACAATGGGGAGTGGGACTGCTCGGTGTAGTCCTCTTGCCAATCTTGTAAAACAAAATGAGTCAGATCCTGCATTGAGACACCTCTATAGATTATCACATTCATTCCCCCCCTTCCCCTTCCTCCCTCTACATAATCCTCAAGGGATGTGCTTCAGTATTGAAAACCCACTCATCCAAAGACAAAGTATCCTCTCCCATGAACAGTAAGTACAAATACTTTAGCGTCTCTGCTAGAAAGAAAGACTGCTGCTCATCATCACTCCCTGAGTTTTCATCAGTCACATCAAGTACTCCGCTGTACCCCGCTTCTTGTTTGCAATACTTTTCTATTGCTTGGAAGATACTCCACCCCCATTGTTGATATAGATCATTACCAGTCAGTCTGTATAGCATGACCAAGCTTTCTATCACTTCTGGTCTTTGTTTATAAGACGGGTCATTTGGCACAATTTTGTCCTCATCTTGATCATAATAATAACTTTGACACCCCAGCCCAGTGGTGGTGTTGTAGAGACCAAAATAACACGCATTCATCATCTTCTTGGCAAATGATTCATACTCTTCTGCCTTTTCACCTTTCACTGCATCATGCAGCAGTCCAAGCGCTATATTTCCAGGTAAAAAACACGCAAAATGGTCCATTACAGGGCTCAACGACCCATTCTCTTCTGTCCCAGCAAATTCAAACTCAACAGCAATAGCAGCAGTACCATTCCCCTTCACTCGCAATCTATCCAACACATCATCAACCATTGCTACCCATCTATCTCTCCAAAAATCATCTCTTTTTTTATTCATTATCCAGTATTTTATCAAATATTCCAAGTAGCTGTCATATTCAGCCCCTACTGTATATTGGTCACTGTCGGGGAGACCAGTCTCTCTAAATATATGGGTGGGAAGCAGTGCTTCATGCGAGCCTTTGTTCGCAGCATGGATAAACCTGAGCCCCCTTTCAGCTGCTTCTTTATATGTTTCATTCCCCAGTCTCTGTGAAAGAGCCCCAAATTCCAATAATGTTGTGCCTACTTCAGCTAGATTGACTCTATCCCCTTCATCTATGTTTATTTGACCCTGAGGGAGCTTCAGGTTTGGGTAGAGAATACCAGACTCAGAGCCTAGAAAGTTCACCATCATCCTGCTCCCCAAGTCCTCTGCTTTATCCAAAAACACCCTCTCCCCACTCAAATCATAAGCTGCCAACAAACCACCAAGCAGACGTATGGTCGCCTCGAAAAAGGACGCTTCCGTCTTCCGTTTATCAAAGAATAAGTTTTCCTCCACCCAAACCTGACCCCTGTCAAATTCTTCAAACATATTTAACGTATATAAAGTAGACATAGCATCTATAATACTGACTCCAAAGTCTGATAATCCTAGCCCTGCTCCATTGACGTTTCTCCGAGGCAGTTTACTGAGTGGTCGGAGTTCATCTGCCCCATATGCATAGTGTTCGTAAGAGTTGAAGGCATGGTGCATGGCTTTGATGATTTGGTCTGCTTTATGGTAATCTAGATGTATTTTGTACCTAGATATGATGTTATGGGGGTTTATGAAGGCAAGGTAGTAGTGTATATTGATAAATAGGGTGACAAGGATGAAGATGATGAGGAGGGTCACGATTGATGGCTGTGTCTTGAGAGGGGGTGAGAGGGGAGCGGGGATGGTGGAATTGATTAATTTAAGAAATGCTTTAAGGATATGTCGAGTATGGGATACAAGAGCTATTATGTACTATGTACTTGGCTGGAAGACCCTTTTGGGGGACTTTTCTTCAGAGGAGTTCTCTGCATTGCTAATAATCTAATAATCTTTTCTTCAACAATAACTTGGCTAAATTATCCGATCAAGCCTTCATTAGTTTACATTAAGTGTCGACATATCCACTATTCAAACATAAGCAATCAACAACAACGCATTCATAGCACTCTTCGTGTCTTCTACAATCACCCCGTCACCTCTCCTACATTCTTCATCACCGACCAACCTTCCCAAGAGCAGCATCTGCCATGTCTATCGTTCTCACTGTCTTCTCCTGCACATCCACTATACCTTGATCTACCGTTGTCTGCAGTTCCCTCAAATCTTTTATATACATCATCCTAAGTAATGTGGCAGCTCTATCCACATCATCGTCTCCAGTATTGAACCCCAGAGGAAATCTAGTTAACAACAACTGTTTTTGTTGTTGTTGCTGATCCTGCCCACTCTCTCCCTCTTCTACCACGTCTTCTTCCATGGCAACAATAGTACTTTTAGTACTAATATCTAAAAATATAGGCAATACTTCCAACATCTCAGTGATTGCATTTATTCTTTGTAGTACCTGCGCTTCTCTATCTTCAGTGGTGGTAGGAGGGTACACTGAGGATGACGATGATAAATGAAGGATGTCACATACTTGTTGTATTGCAGCTACTACATTGTCGGAAGCTGCATCTGAGTAAGGGGGTAATACTCTTTGGGTATCTGCTTCTGGTGGGATTGAATGTTCTACTGCTTCAGAAGCTACTGCATTGAGCTGATCTGCCGAGTCTTGATATTCTAGACTCAAGGCATGCATTAAGAGCCATTTGATGATTCTGGGGAGATTGCTGCTGCTAGGGGTGTCAATGTTGTAGACTGCAGGGCATTCCAGGTCTAAAGCGTATTTTTTCAAGGCGAGTTGAAAGGCAGAGGCGTCGGGAGATTGGAGACGTCCGGCTCTGTCTTCGACGGTATAGTGTCTAATTTTGGTGTTCTCTAGCCATAAAACGAGCTGTTGAACTTGAGAGAGGTCTTTGATGTCGAATTTGTTCGCTTGAGGAACGCCTAGTGCTTCTAGCAACAAGGTGATGAATCGATTGGATGCAGACATTGTGAGTGATGATACAGTTCGTTTAGTAGTACCTATGTGGCCATACACAATGTAGAAAGTATGTCTGCATATTTTGGCTTGACGCAATGGATTTAGTGGCTGTCTTGTAGCTGTTGGATCCCGTTCGACGTCGTTCTCAAGGTCAACTGATGAACACCCTTGTTTTTTAAAGCAGAGAACGTCCGTTGGTGGTGGGTGCATTAACTTGTATGGTCTTTGATATACTAGTCACTGATAGAAGATCCACCAGTTCTGCTCCCCCACTCGGAGGCGCTGTCGTCTGAAGGCAGCTGCAGGTTGAAGCAAGAGCAAAGAAGAGCGTGACGCGTCCGTATGGTCGGGGCAGGCAATTGAAAAAGAAAACAAACCCAACTTTGATACCCAACAATTTTAAAATTATACATACTATATGCCTAATAGAAGCATCGAAGTTCATGTTACGACGGCAATTGATGCAGCTCTGCAACAGATCACCCATTATTTTCCCCAATCATCGTCATTTGCACCCTTCCTCTCAATTGGAAACCACCATCTTCCACTCACACCACCCACGATTACATCAAGATAGAAATAAAACCACTACCAGAGCCCAAAGCCAACCCAGTCCTTCCGACATTTTCCTCCATCGTTGCCAATGGCAACAACAGCTCTCCTATCAACTCCACCGAGCCGTCGGCGTCAGTTTTGAAGACCGACAATCCCATATCCCCAGCCTCCAACACGACCAAAGCCTTGCCTTCATCAAAGAACCCAACAACCCTTACGACCCAAACGCAGTAGCCATCCAATCACTAGACGGAACTAATCTCGGATACATCTCCAAAGATGCCAACTCTGCCTTCATCCACCCAGTAGTCTTCGGTTTTGTGCACACAGTCGGCAAGTCTTCAATACACGAAGATGCAAAGTGGGGTTTCAGAGTAGCAGTACAACCAGCTCTACCTGGTATGACTGTTTTAGCTCCTCCTGATTCTGTGGCAATTGAAATAGCTCGGCTGACAGATCATCTGGATGATGCATCACCACCAGTTCAGTATGCTTTGCAACAACTAAAACAATGCATACTAGTAAATAAAAATGATGAGGAGGAGATTAGGTGTTACATATCACATGCGCCCAATCCTACAAAGATCACTCCAATTATATATTTTAATGATCAGTCAAAGACGGCTGTAGTAACAGGGTTCAAGCCAGTTTGTCAGGCTGTTTACGATGCTGAGAGGTTATTATTATCATCATCTGGTACTAAAACATCATCAGTGAAGATCGATATACTGAAAAGGTTGAATTTCTGGAATGAGGCAGAGACTGGTACATATCTGAGATATGTGAAGAAGTTACAAAAAGATCGGAGTGCATCACGATGGAATGTTGACTTTAGTCTACTGGAACAGCGTGGGATCACGATACCATGACCATAAAATTATAATGTAATGCACAGAAGAAAGTATTGATCCCAAATATGAAATATAATATTGTGATACTAAACATATCAGTATTACTATTCCTCAGCATCATCAGTAGCAGGAAGATCCTCTCTGATGAAAGGACCATTGTCATTCCACTCGTCACCACACTCATCCCATTCTGCTGCTGCTGCATCCATGAATTCTTCAATGTATGCCATACTATTTTCCCGCTGATAATTGAGAGAAGGAGAGGAGGAAGGAGCAGGTGGAGGAGGAGGAGAGGGAAGAAGAGGGGCAGTAGTGTTGTTGAGCCTGGCCTTCTTGAGTGGATGATGCGGTGGTTGCTGTGGAGGCATACTGAGAGCTTCATCTCCATCCTCCAGCTGCTCTTCAAGATGATGCGTGTTGTTGTCATTGTTGTTGAGAGCGGTGGTGATGGTGTGGGAGTAGAATCTGGGGTCTTGAGCTGAAGAGAAGAGAGCAGTGGCCGGGAAGGAGAAGGCGGTGGTGAAAGTGGAAGGAGCCGGAACTGGGTTGTTGCTGTTGATGTTGAGGCTTGGACCCTTGTTGTTCATACCGTAATCATCGTCGAATAGCAGTGATCTGGGATAAATTGAGCTGTTGTTATGCTCGCTATCTGAAGAAACGCGTTGATTTGTGTCGTGTTGAGGTGGTTGTTTCTTCTTCTTGACCACTGCAGGCCCTTGGTTCTCTGCTGCTGTCATGAGCAGGTCTTTAGGTGTGACTGACATACTATGAGTTTACTTTCTTTGTTTTCTAACTGATATTTAATCTCGAATAATTATGCCTCGTGAAATGCAAGTGTTGCCTCCTCTTCTACTCTTGGATGGCTCAAGAGAGAAGAAGCAGTCTGACCCTGGACCTCTTTCTTTTTTCTCAATATTCAGCCAAACAAAGTGTGTCCTAGCTTTCTAATTGTTGCATCGTCAATTACTGCTTCAGAAATAAATAAAATCAACCCCTCCTTCATGCCAATGCTCTTTCCTCTTTTCGTCTTGCAGCCCATCCACTTCCCTTGTGAACGATACCAACCACCCTCTTCCTCTTTTCCCTCCTCTCTTGTATCTTTAGATCTTCCTGTCTAGCTGCTTCTAATAACCCCTCTGCATTCAATTTAGGGCCTGCTCCTATCACTGATCCTCTCTTACCTTGTTGTTGTTGCTTCATTTCCTCTCCCTCCTTCTCCTTCTCCTCTTTTCCCCCCTCCTCCTCCTCCTCCTCCTCTTCTTCACCCAACCACTCGCGCTGTCCAGAGAATGATACAAACTCTCGAGTACCACTACTACTACCTCCTATACAATCTTGTATATTGTAATTGATATAGCCCCATTCGTGTAATATTTGATGATAATACATGTTGGTTGCAGCGTCATAATATACTAGATGGTTGTTGTTGTTGTTGTTGTTGTTGGTGGTGGTGGTGGTGGTGGTAGTAGAGCCATGTGGTGTTGGGTGGGGGCGGTAGTAATATCCAGTGGAAGAGTCATAGTGAAAACCAGCCGGTGGAAGGCTGCCTGTAGTGGTGTTGGAAGGTTGATGCCCTACTGGGGCAAGCTCTACAGCAACATGAGCAGCACTGGCTATTCTCTTGTTCTTCTTTTGGGGGTCACTGTGTGCTTGAGGCTTATCTGTTTGGAGAAGGAAGGGTGTGGGGAGTCGGTGGTGAGATCAGATTGTATATGCGTTTCTATTCGAGATAAAGCCTGATGCAACCCTTTGATGTAGGTTTTAATAGATGTCATGAACGTACCACCATCTCCCATTCTGCATGGATGAGTTTGCTCTAGTTAGCTTGAGTTTGAGTTTTCATCACCGATTTCAGTATTTGTCGCATTTGTTACCTTGTATGCACCTGTGATCCTCGGATATGACAAACTTGACTTCGTACTGAACATATAAAATAGAGCAGTGTAACTCGAAGTATAGGATTTAAGCCACTGTCATCCCTTTCAGTGTCTGAGGTCACAGCGTCGAAATATTTGAAACATAAAGAGGAAAGTTGGGCGTTTGTTGACGTCAATTTGAAGTCATTATGTTTTCACAGAGGAAGTCACCAAAATACTCTGACCTAGAGGCTCCTCTAACGTCTCAAGCAAACTATGCAGCACCTACACCAACTTACACCAGATATAAATTAGCAAATTGCACAATTCTCCTAGGGATTGCTGCTCTATTGATTCTATTATGCTTTACAGTCGGAATCTTCAGTGCTGGAAATGTCCTCTCATCTCTATCTGACGACAGCATTGCACCACTCCTCTCAATAGCATCAAACACCGACGATCACTCTGCTGCACCCATCACGCCTCCCCTCCCACCTCTCACACTTCCTCTAGGTCAGCCTTGCCCCACAGAACTGAACACATACACGCAGGGCCGACTTCCAGACCAACAACTCATCCACACATCCTCACCTTCTCAACAACACCAACACCGACAGACCATAGATTGTCGCCCTCAGAAGAGTGATGTCCCAACCCCAACCCCAACCACAACCCCAACCACCACACCTCCTACTCAACATGATGATCATGAAATCCACATTCAATATGCATCAGACCCCAACGAATGGTCTGCCATGCTTGCATCTCTACATTCAGCTCTTAGAAACACCAAGTCTCCAGGCAGACTGCGATTCCACCTCACTATCCCAGCTGCCTCGGATGAAACAGAGCTGTGCCGTAATCTACTGAATGGACTGGCTCGTCATGCTCCTGCCTATATTTGTCCGGCTTCCCATGTTGCCAACTATGCCAGAGACGCTAATCCTACCAACAATGTACGTAGCTGTATTACTAAAAAAGAAGAAGGGACAGGAAAACAGTCCTTTCAACATCAATATCAACCATTACCAGGGGTATCAGATGACACGTGTTTCTGCTCCTCCCCCCAATTCCACATTATCCTCTTCAACACCTCCCACCACGACATGCCCACATCAGCAGCAATGGGTGGACATAGGAATGATAGAGCCTCACTGATGAATCCAGTCAACTGGGCTCGAAATTATGCGGATGAGTATCTACTGCCACTAGGGGTGAGCAAGGTGATTTATCTAGATTCTGATACTATTGTACAGGATGATCTTTGTACACTGTGGGATCAACATCTACTAGCAAAAGAAGGAAGAGGAGTGGAAGTAGAAGGAGAAGGAGGAAGCGGGGGGGTTGATAGTACTAATAATAATAATGAAGTGGTGGTAGGATTTGCGAGGTCGTGTCGTATCAAAATGGGCAGCCTCTACAACTTCAATAATCCCATAGTCAGAGCAACAATGAGCCCATCTGACTGTTACATCAATGCTGGAGTCTATATTATAAATCTGGCTGCATATAACACCTCTAAAATACGTCTTCGTATTGCCAAACTTATAGATATACATGCCAAGGCAGCGATACAACCAGGAGAAGGATCTGGAGGATCTGGAGGAGGAGGAGGTAGTGCTGTTGCTCTAAGGGACAAGATATGGACCCAAGGAGTCCAACAGCCATCATTCGTACTAGCTCTCCTCCCCCAGGCAGAGATGATTGGCAATGGATGGAACACTGACTCTCTAGGGTACAACCCCTCTAAAGGGAGACTTCCTGATTGCGTGTTGAGAAGTGGGAGTGTGTTGCATTGGAATGGGGTGTACAAGCCTTGGAAGTGTCCTGCTGGAGCAGGAGGGTGTTATAATGAGTATTGGAATTTGTATGATATAACCGTACAAAGAGACACATAGAAGAGAAGAGACAGAGATAGTGTACAATGTCTATCACTAGAAATTGTTGTATTTATTTACAATGCCTTTTATTTATTATAATTTTGCTATTTTTCAACACACAGTGTATACACACAGAGACACACACAAGATGACCACCACCATTACTAAATTAAGCCTTTTTATAGATAATTTCATCCTCTCCAGCCTTCATAGCTGCCATCCTAGCTGCAGTAAACAAATAATCACTCAATCTATTCAAATACACACCAACAACACCATCAACCTTCCCTGCCCTCACGAGTGGCACCACACTCCTCTCTGCTCTCCTACACGTCGATCTTGCCAGATGAAGTCCACTGGCAGCAGGCCCACCAGAAGGAAGGATGAAATTAGCTAGAGGAGGTAGCTGCTCTGTCATTGCATCTATCCAGTGTTCTAGTCTGGCAGAGGCAGTGGGGTCGAAAGCGGTTTTGGATAATTTGGATTCATTGGTGGTGGTGTCAATGGGAGTGGCGACAGCAGAACCGACGTCGAGGAGTCTGCTTTGGATTTCTTCTAGTTGGGATAGGATGTCTGGGATGGGTAGGGAGGAGGATTTAGCTAGGTCTCTGGCAAGGCCGAGGGTGGAATTGAGTTCGTCGACGTCGCCGAGAGCGGCGAAGGTGTCGTCGTCCTTGGAGCGTCGTTCACCACTGTAGAGAGCAGACGTGCCTTTATCTCCTGTTTTAGTGTATATCTTCATGGATATAGACGCAGATGATCTAAAGGTTCTAGTGAGAGGGCGTATTGACGCAATGAGAGCTGCTTTTTGAATCAAAACCAGCATAAGATTGTGATCAAAACGTTTGGAGCGCGGAAATTGTTCATCTATAGACTTTTGTAGATACAATAGAACTTCCAAATACTATAAACATATGCATTGCCAATTCAGAGGGTTTTTTCCATCACTTGCCACATGCAGTTGTCTCTCGGATGCATTCCCTTCTTTCTCTTAGATGTGTTAAAACACATGTTCATCAAGTTCTCTTCATTACCCGCTTGGGGTTCTATTTTGTCTATTTTACACTGTTAAACCAAAGTGAAAGCACACATACATTCCTTATTGCTATTGATGTTGTTGTTGTTGCCCAAAACGAGTCGTTTGTCCACCTGTAGATGTCCTTCTATTATTACTCGTATCATTATGACGATTTTGTGCCATTGCATCGAACATAGTGGGTAGAGAATAACCAGGAGCAGAAGTATCATATGCTGTCATGTTATGATCATCAGTATCATCTTCCTTGCCACCAGTCTCCTCTGTTTCACTGTCAAAGCCGGTAGGATGAGATTGGGGCGGAGGGAGGACGACAGGGAAGGCCAGGTGAGGAAAGGCCATGTTTTTGGTGTTCTCCTCGGTAGAATTGGATAGTGAGTGTAGCTCGTGATGTAGAAGGTCTAAAACATGGGCTTTGGATATATAAGGCTGCCCATCACCAAAGTTATAGACTGTTGTGATCAATCTCTCCAAAGTTTGTCTCGTTGAATTCTCACTTTGGCTAGCCTGCGCATAAAGTTTAGTCACCGCAGAAGCCGCTTCTACGAACGAACTATATAAAGTGTGAGAATCACAATCTGCCTTGCGTTTCTTACCCATAATTTCTAGTTATTCTTTATGTAAGCACTATTTCAGGTAGATTGAGCATTCAAAGTGACATTATAAATACATTTTAAAAGATCAAAATATGTATGGAGTGAAGAACGGCTCTGAGATTAAGTAGCCATTGGTTTTGGCTCTCGACGGCGAGTGCGAAAGGCGAAAAATGGCGCTCTGGCCCTCTTGTTCACATCTTCTCACAAAACCCGAAATAAAATTTATTTGTACCATACGTATGAGTAGAAGATACTAAACACTATATTTGAAATCCAGCTCTCCGTCTTAAAATTGTCAACTTTTGGAATCTGCAAATTCATAGTAGAAAAACGCAAATACAAAATACAAGGCATAATGCACATTCCCACCTCATCATCAATGCATAAATCTAGACTCCACAATGTATGCATACCTAAATCCAGAACCTTCCGACTTGTCACCACACCTGCAACCTCGTCAGTCGCCGTTGACGACACTGCAGAGCCCCTCAAAGTCAGCATGGTCTCCCTCGGCTGCCCTAAAAACACCGTAGACGGCGAAGTCCTCCTCGGAGACCTCTTCAAATCAGGCTTCACCATCACCGAGGACCACGCCAACTCCGACGCCATCCTAATTAACACTTGCGGCTTTGTCGAGGACGCCAAGAACGAGTCCCTCGACACCATAATGGCGGCAGCCAAGCTCAAAAGTGAGGGCAAGATTAAGAAACTAGTCATCACTGGCTGCTTGGCACAGAGGTACTCCGAGGAACTGGCAGAGCAGATCCCCGAGGCTGATCTCATCGTGGGGTTTGAAAAGTATCCCTCTCTCCCTAGTCAGATGAAGGCTGTTTTGGATGCGCCCCCAGATCTTGATTCTACTGCTTCTACTATTATTGCCGGTGGAAGAGTTCAGGTTGGAGCTATAAATGTAGGATTTAGACCAGAGTGGGATAGACATAGATTAACTCCACAACATACTGCGTATCTAAGAGTAGCAGAGGGATGTTCTCATTCATGTACATTTTGTGCAATACCTAACTGGAGGTAAGTTGTTATGTTGTATTAGGTTTGGACGATGGCAAAATGAGTTTATGAATCCTCCTTCTTCTTCTTTTCTTACATGGGGGTAGTTTCTTTATTTCAAACAAACAAATTAAAGTATGATGTTGAGGAGTATTCTGTTTTTTTGTTCTTATCTGTTTCTTCTATCTACGCATTAAAGGAGAGGTTGCTTTCTCCTCTCCTCTCCTCTCCCCTCAATCATCGTCCTCATCAGATGACGATTCATCTCTCACCGTATACACATGCTTCTTTGTCACCACAACCATAGCATCCTTGACCCCATGGCCAGATACTGGCAGATGAGTATCAGCCATAAACACGCTATCCACTATTTGCTCCCCTTTTGGAATCATATTATACTCAGTGACAGTTGTCAATCCACCATAGCTCTGCAGACTAGGCTCTATAATCTTGACAGTCCTGAAATTCCAAAGTACGGTAAAGTTACCACAGCTGGCGACAATCCACCTCTCTTGACGCCCTCTCTGAGTGACCCAGGCGAAATGTCCTCTCTCCAGGGGAGCGTTGCCTGCTGCAGCTGCATCTTCAGGTCTTAGACGCAGTAAGCGAGGAGCTGGTGCATTGCTGCCCATTCTACTGGTGAACCCACACAGCTCTTTACCACTCTTGGGATCTTTATAAGTAGTCTTCAGAACCATCAAGTAGCTTTTAGTGGTTGCAAGGACCCATTTACCGTCAAAAGTCACATCAATAGCAGTGATGGGCAGGCCTAGACCTGGAATAGATGTCTTGGCTTGTGTGAGTGTCTTTTCAGAATACAACCTCACCCTGCCGTCATTGCTGCCCACTGCAATGAAACCGTCTCCACTGGTTGCCATGCAATTGAATTTAGTTCCTCTGGCGTAGTCCTTTCCACCTATGTAGGACAAGGCAGCGGGGGAGGCCATGGCTTCTTGTACAGCTCCCCTTGGATCTCTCAGATCCCATCTTGCCAATCTGTTGTCCCCTAGAGCTAGGAAGGTAGAATTTTGCTCCAGTTGAGCTGTCTTAGTGTCGTTGGCGATATCTTTGATGGCGACATCCACGCCATCTCTGGCAAATGCCCATTCGGATACGACTTTTCCAGTTTCAAGGTCGGTATGGAACAGAGAGCTGGCTGCTGTGTTTGGAGAGATCATGTTCATGGCTGTCTCTCCTTTAGTAAGCAGAGATTTAGTAGGAACAAAGCTGCTAACACTGCCGGGGGTGATGGGGGTTCCACTCCTTCCTCTTGTAGTGGTACTGCTACCACGAGTACTACGACTGCTCCCTGGAGTGCCAGTTCCAGCTGCACTTCCTGGTGGAGTGAGCAAATTAAGAGCCAGGCCAGTGTCTTCCACTCCTCCACTCACGTTGCGCATGACATCCAGTTGACCTGACTCTCTCACCAAGTAGGAGCGGCCGCCTGCGCCCATAATCACACCTCTGATGTTGGATTCTTGCTGTCTTCCTACAGTAATGTCTTTGGTAGGAGTCCTGAGAGCCATTTCTGAGGGGTGAGGCTGCTCATCAATGTCCATGTCATCAACCCAAGCTTGCCTAGAAGCGTCAGTTTCTGGGCCCAGTTGCATCATGAAGTCCTGGCCGAAGATCTTGGCTTCGTTGGCTTCGTTCATTTCCAAACCTGAACGGTTCTCAAAGACAGCTTTATTGTATCTTTGGAGAAAGATGTTGAATGCTGTGGAGGTGGGGAAGCGGAGGGCCCAAGTGGAGGAGGCAGCTGCAAATGTGACGCGATTGTTGGCTGCGTCGAAGATGTATTCATCGTCAATTGGAGCGTCAATAGACTCTTGAGTGCCTGCTTCTATTTCTATGTTCCAGAGTGGTGGCTTGTTTGCTGCATCTTCATTGGAATTGTATACACCTAGCTTGGCATCTTCTGTGATGAGGTCCCATGCTCCAGAAGCTTGAGTTTTGGTAGCCCGTTTTGAGATTGAGGAGGTAGCGGCCTTCCAGCGGTAGAGTACAATGGCGACGGATGTGGTTTGAGGTGACAAGCCGTTGGCGACGTTCTCACCATTCTGACCGAGCACTTCTTCTGCTGAGGGAACGTTTCCCATGGTTTATTACCCCGTCGAAGGGCGTGATTAATATTATTTTCGAGATTCAAATCAACTAGAACAGATATATTCTTATGTACAGTTAACACACCAACTTGGTATTTTGTTCTATGATGATTTTATGTTTGCTAACCTGCTGACTCTTGTCTTTATGCTGTTTTCTAGACGCGCCAAACTCCCCCCCACCCCCAACCCACTGGAACCATCCCCCCATCCTCCGACTCACATTTCACTCACCACCCCTTTTCCTCTCTTCCACTTCTTCATATATTGCAGAGGCAAGTTCCGCTCCAAGCCATGGGACTCCATAGTAGACGAAGCCCGCCGGCTGGTGGACCAAGGTGCCCTAGAGCTCAACCTCATCGCAGAAGACACTAACCAATGGGGTCAAGACATCCGCTCCAAAGACGGTCGCGGCCTGGCCCACCTTCTCAGAGAGCTTTCTACCATTCCCAACCTCAAATGGCTCCGTATCTTGTATGCCTACCCTTCTTATTTTGACGAAGATCTCATCCAGGAGATTGCTACCAATTCCAAGGTGTGCAAATACATAGACATGCCGCTACAACACATTAGCAATCTGACACTGCTGGCAATGAACCGCCCTCCTCAGGCGCACACATTGTCTCTTTTAACCAAGCTCAGAGATAATATTCCCAACCTAGCTCTCAGAACCACCTTTATCAGCGGTTTTCCAGGAGAATCAGAAGAAAACCACCGAGAACTAGTCAATTTCGTTGAAGAATTCAAATTTCAACGAATGGGCTGCTTTGCCTACAGTGAAGAAGACGGTACTCCAGCTGCCACCTACCCAGAGCAGCTGCCCCCACAGGTCAGAGAGGCCAGGAGGGACGAGCTCATCTCCCTGCAGCAGCGTATAGGTGAAGAGTGGGCTAAAGAGATGGTAGGAAGGGAGTGTGATGTGTTGATTGATGGGTATACAGAGGATGGGGAGCTGTATGGAAGAACGGAATGGGATGCACCTGATATTGATAATATTGTGTTTATTGGAGAGCCTCAGGATGGAGGGGTGGCAGCTGCAGAGGTGGGGGAGATGAGGAGGTGTATGGTAGTTGGGAATAGTACTTTTGATCTTGAAGCTTATCCTATTGCTTGATATTGATTTTTTTTTCCTGTTTGTAATGACGGTATACTGTGTGTGAAAAAGGGACGTGTTGTTGAGCATTAAATTAGTAGACATTAAAAACAATAATCAAGTCAAGGAGTAGGATTAGGGTATTTATTATGAATAGCATCAATATCCTCTCTAATTTCCCTACTTAAAGGACCCACTTCCTCCACCACTGCAGCAGCCCCTACCAACTCCTCCAATTGCCCCACACTCGTAGCCCCAACCACCGCCGACGCCACCAACGGGTGGTCCAGCACAAACCTCACTGCCATGTGTACCGGTGACATTCCGTATCTTCTCGCTACATCTATATATGCCTGTACTGCTTCTTGTACATTGGGTTTGGGGCCGTATCTAGACTCTGCCTCGGCGTATCTGCCTTTATACTTGTTCAGGCGGGCGTCCGGGGGTCCCCCGTCTGGGGGCAGGTATTTTCCAGTCAACAGGCCCATGGCTAGTGGGGAGTAGGCCAGTAAGGAGATGTCTTCAGCTGCACAGCATTCTGCTAGACCACCTGTATCAAATGTTCTACATAGCAGACTGTATGCATTTTGTACTGATACTATAGTATTACTATTACTATTACTATTATTATTATTATTAGTGGTTGCCAGTTGGTTGAATTTCATGAGGCCATATGGTGTCTCGTTACTCAGCCCAATATGTCTCACCAATCCTTGTTCTACTGCTCTACTGAGAGCTTCATATTGCTCTTCAAATGGAACACTTTTGTACACTCGACTACAATCATACTCTGTGTCCCCAAACATTGGGACATACCTGTCTGGCCAATGCAAAGAAACCAGATCGATATAATCAGTATTCAGTCTTGTCAAGCTGTTCTTTATGGCTTCAGTGATGTTCATAGCATCAAGAGAGGTGGGTCCTCCACGTATCCAATCCATGGCACCGGGGCCTGCTATTTTGGTGGAGATAATGAAGTTGGAACGAGGTTTCTGAGCCAGCCAACGACCAAGGATGGTTTCGGAAGAGCCAGTAGTGTCGGGGCATTGAGGGACCGGGTACATTTCAGCAGAGTCGTAAAAGTAGATACCATGGTCATATGCATAGTCTAGGAGACTGTGGGCTGTTAATTCATTGGTGCTGTTGCCAAAGAGCATGGTCCCTGGTGTTTGTGATGAAGAAGAGGAAGTGGGGGTTGTGAGATGGGAGGGTGTGTGCGACTGGGGGAGTGGAAGTGATCAAAGTTTGGTAACTTTGTTCTTGTTTCTTGTCGGACGGTCTAACCTAGACATAAGGATGACACCTGCATGTCTGTTGATCCTAAGCGTTTGCTAGATAATATGCTGGACGATGTTATCAAGGACCTTCTCCTCCGTTTGTGTTTTGGATTATAGAGTGGATGTGAGTGCAGCGGCAGCAAGAATGCCCGCACATTTGCTATGGACATGTTCATTGCATTTTTAATCATACGATTATCACATTAAAATGACATTAACTGCCCAGGCTAGCTCACAATTATCACGCAAAGGAAACAAGCTTGACTTAAGTTCACCTCCTCTTCTTTATATGCCAGCAAACCCCAAGCTTTCCAACGCACAGTATTGAAATTTCAATGAGATACACTTGATGTTGAAGGGTTTGAAGACAGGGCGCCGTATTATTTGGGCTACTATTACAAAGCCCAGTTTTTCACCACCTATCTCTTCTCGATCAGTTTCAGGACAAAACTTCCGACTTCTCACTCCAATTAGAGCAATGTCTTCTGAGCCAGATGCAGCTGCAAAGGCTGCTGCCAGTGGGTACGTTTGATAATGGGTAAATAACCGTGAATCTTCTCCTGATCCCCCGACACCGCCTCCCCTTCTCATCTTCTCTCCTCACTCACCCCCTCTCCCTCCCCTCCTCAATCAATCAATCAATGACCAAAGTGCCTCAGCCAGTGATGCCCCCACCATCTTCGACAAGATCATAAACAAACAAATCCCAGCCACCATCATCCACGAAGACGACCACTGCGTCGCCTTCCGCGACGTCAACCCTCAGGCCCCCGTCCACTTCCTCGTCATTCCCAAGGTCAAAGATGGCCTATCTCAGCTGAGCAAAGCCAGGGAAGACCAAAAGCAGCTGCTGGGCCACTTGATGTATGTTGCACAGGCTGTAGCTAGGCAAGAGGGGCTGGGTCAGGGGTTTAGAGTGGTGGTGAATGATGGTCCCCAGGGATGTCAGAGTGTGTATCATCTGCATTTGCATGTCATGGGAGGGAGACAGCTGGCATGGCCACCTGGGTAAATATATGAATACTTATATGTATTTAACTATACATAAGGTTAATTAAACAAGTGTACAGATGGATTGGTGTATGTAGAGCACGATGGAAGGAAAAAAAAAGAATATAGCTACCTACTATATGTAAAGAATAGGCATGGGACGAGGACAAACAAAGAGGAAAAGGAAAAATGCCTTTTTTGTGATAAACCGGCCACCCTTTCTTTTGTTGTACCAAAATAGAAATGATAGTATCATGGAATTTGCAGGGTTTAGTAGTAATGTTGTGCATCAGTTGCTGGATGTTGATTAATTAATTAACTAAAGCGAGGACTCTTCCCATCCTCTTTCTCTCCCCCACTTTCCTACTTCTCAGATCATGCAGGTTTTGAATCAGATAATAATTAGCACTTTACTTGTTGGAAACCCCCTTGCCATTGTATCCAATGTTGTTCTTGCCTTTGTTGCAAGATCCCCAGTTGCTATCACCTGAATTGCCATTTCCAATGTTGTTGGAACCTCCTTGGTTTTTACTCCCAATGTTGCCGCTCTTATCTTGTGGACAGCGCTTGGCGCCATGAGGTACACACTCAATGATGCCGATGGCTTTACAGGACTCACCAGAGCATGTCTTTCCAGTCGTCAGGTTGTACGCATTGTTTTTTGATCCTTGTTTCACTTTGAATGTGCCAATAGCTCCTGCTGTGCGGAAATACAACGACTGACAGAAGTGCTTGGCAATGCTCCTGGCAGAAGAAGAAGAAACGCCAATCAGATGGCGCTGTCTATTCCCCCTTCTGACCTGGGGGAGAGGATAGAAGGTAGATTTGCATCTGTCTGTCTTGACAGAGGCAACTTTGCACTCTTTTAAAGGTGGTGGTGGACCAGGCACTAGATGGACGCCAGATGAGCTGTGTCTTTGCAGTGGATTGAACATCTTAGCAAGTGGTAGCTTCTTCTCTTTGTAGTAACTAGATACAATGCGTCTGATCCACCCGATATAATGAGCAACTCTGGTGTAGCCTGCGGTAGTCTTGGAGTCGTAATAGCCACACCGATCATTTTGACTGATCCATGAATTGATACCGACCTGCTGCCATGATGATAATGATGCCAGAGGATGCTTTGGTAAGTTCATCAGAGCTGGTCCTCCAGAGTCTCCACCACATATTGCAGAGTAGTACCCATGATAAGGTGTAGTCCTCCTTCCAATCATGTAATGCAACTCCTTAAACTCCTCTGCCAGATCCTCTGACGATCCATCAATGCCTTTTAACTTTTTAAAAGCTTCTTTGTAGTCAAGTCCCGTACGATTGGCAGCTCCACAGTACTGATCTGGTGGAAGCTTAGAGGGGCATTTCTTGGCTACAGAGAGCGTCTTGGTAAGTGCAAACTCGCCAGTATTATCCCCTTCATTGTTACCATAGCCAAGAGGGTAGGTTCTCTCCCGGATTTGAACCTTGTGAGCAGACAGCTCGATAGTTTTCAAATTATGAATTGGAGTGTCCAAGAATAGCAAACCGATGTCATACCCCACTTCGATGGCTTGGACTGTGTCAACCAGCGTGCACCCCTTTTTCACAAACATGGGGTGAGGAACAACTCGTGCTACCCCTCTTTGAATGGCATTTTTTGTGGTGGTTGAATTGTTACCAACGAATACTCTCAGACTTGGTCCTTTCTGAATCATACAGGTAGCTGACTCATGTTTCTGGCCACCTTTGTTCTTCTTACCTTTGCTTCCCTTTTTGTTTTTCTGGCCCTTCCCTTTCTTTTTGTCACTATTCTTGTCACCAGACCTCACATTGCTGTCCTTGTTTCCAGTTTTGGATGAAGTGGAAACACCCTTGACCTGTACCAGTGGCTCCCGACTTCCGTGATCATCCTCATCCTCATCATCGATCAATAAAGATGCTACACAGTGTGCTGCCGTGAGTACAGTACGAGAGTCGATGAGAGAGCCGGTGCAGATGCTGACCCATTCACCTTTGGACTCATTAAACTCCTCAATGTTGACAAGAAAAGGGAACTCTCCTACATTAGTAGGATTGCCATAAGCTATGGTGGGGGGTACCCTAGGTTCAGAAGGGGCTGTTTGACAGTGGCCATAGTAGATCAATGTTGACAGAAGAAGAAGCAGAGCAATTGCTACGTTGATGGTCGACGTCGATGACTTGGGGACGAGCATCAATTTTTAAGCGAGCTGGGGGAGATATGTATATGCTTCCTGCGTCTTTCATAATGTAACAGAAGATAATAGTTAGAGTCTATATAGCCAAAATAATGCCCTAGTTGGGGGGAAACCGAGACGTGCTAATTGCACAGATTCCCAGCTCAGATTTCCTCGAGGAAATCGCACTCACCACGGTAAACTAGCAAATTTTACCACTCAAGTTGTGCTTTATACCACCGTCAACTAATGAAGTAAACTATTTGAGTGTTATTGCAGGTATATCTTGTTTATAGGTCTTACACTGGTGATCACACATGTGTCTGTCTGGAATTTCATCCAGGCTGTCTAGAAGAGCTACCAGAACCGAGTCCCCACCCTTCTCACTTTTTTCATTAAACACAAAATGATGCATCCATCCATCCATCCATTCAACAAGCCAATCTAAATTACAGAATTTCTTCCACTTTCTCCTTCACCACCAGCTCTCTTCTTCTCCATCATCGCTTCCACCACCATTCTAGCTGCCTCAGCCAACCCTGCTCCATCCACTCCCATTGGCAACTCCCCACCTTGTTCTGCTGCTTTCTTCAAATATATCTCCAGACCAGGCAATATGTCACCTTCATCATCAGCATTATCATCATATCCATCCTTTGGAAACAAACTATCAATATCACCAGCATCCCCGCCAAGTATAGAAGGAATATGTATATCAGCCCCACCAGGGAACACCATACTCCTCTGTAATGCCTTTCTCATCTGACTTTCTAACCAACTATTAGCCCTTGACACATGGTAGCCGTATCTCAACAGCCTTCCAGCAACTTCCGGTTTGCCTTTGACCGACAGACGGGGAGGGGTAAGGAAACTAAAGAACAATAGGTTGCCTGGAGGAGGAGGGATCCATACCACTGCTCGGCCTTCTAGTCTTGTTAAGGTGAGTTTGATGCGAAGTGGATATTTAGAAATGTGGGTGGCGGTGGATTCAGCCCATTTACGGAGCTTGGTGGCGGTTGTTTTTCGGAGCTCGCTGAACAAGGCGGATTTCAGTGATGGTTGTTTGGATGCTGATGATGCTGGCGTTGCTGGCTGTGAATGAGATTGAGATGACTCATCATCATCATCATCATCATCATCATCATCACCAATACGATTGTCGTCACACTCAGGACTACCTCCTCTACTACTGTAAGTACTACCATCCTCAACCCTACCCCCCTCACCTTCTTCTCCCTCCTTTTTCTTTGTTCCTCCACCTCCCACCTTCTCCAGCACTGTCTCCAGCCTCTCCCACCCACGTGCCTCCCTCAACTCAATCTTCGTCTCCAACACAATAGTAAACTCTCCCACATACGACAAATCAAACAAAAGCTGAGGCCATATTGTATCACTAGCTGGCGCTGCCAGTGAAGCCAGGTTGCCAATGGTGGGAGCAGTGCTCCCCAGATTGAGGTCTACTACTTCTAGTGTTTGAACAAAGTTGGGGAGAGCGAGTTTGGATACTTGTTGCCGGACCCGTTTGGTGATGAAGTCTTTGAAGTGGGCGCTACGGAGCATGTCGAAGGCTAGGCGTGTGAGGAAGGCGTTGGCGCCATAATCTATGGCTAGGGGAGGGGGAAGGCCTTGGGGGAGGGGACCGAAGACTCCTCTGCTGTCATTTTCATCTGTTTGAGACAAGAGTTCTACTGTGACAACTCTTCCTCCTCCTCCTGCTGTTGTTGCTGTTGTATTGTTTGATACGGCACCAGCTTCCTTTTCTCCTCCTCCTCCTTCATTGGGTATTTTCTTAGCAACAACTACTTTAACAGGGGATGCAGTTCTCCTTCTACTACCACCACCATTACTTTTTGATGGAAAGTCCATTGCCCGCACAGTACAATCCTCCTCCTTAACAATAGGATGAGCTGAAGAGGCATTATTATTATTATTATTGTGCAGAGGAGGCTGTTGTTGTTGAGGAGGCATTGCTGGTGGCCTTAATATTGCTCCATCTTGCCTGACTTCTTCTTTTCCTGCTACTTTGGTGGTACACAATGAAGCAGGTGTTAACTTGGTACTGGGTAGTGCTGGTGGTACTGGAATTTTTCTACTTTGCATCCATCTAGCTTCCATGATGGCTTCAATAGATAAATCTGCTGTTGTTTGAGGTGCTACTGGTTTTATTGCTGGTTGACGCTGAGTAGCATTGTTACTCTTGCTGTTCATAGTGGGTGCACATTGTTGTTGTTGTAGTGGAGGAGGCGATGAAGAGGAAGATGGTCGAGTCTCTTCTTCATCTTCTTCATCTTCATCTTCTTCTAATAATAATGTTGGTTGCAAAGGAGACTCTGGTCTTGGTGGTAGCAGAGCTTTTTGTGGACTGCTCAACTTGAAAATGTCCCTCTTCCTTCGTCTTTTCTTCTTCTTCTGAGGATTTGGCGTTGCTGCATCTTCCTGACCAGCACCACCACCACCTCCTCCCTTGCTACCATTAAACGACGCCAATTGACCTTCATGCGCATACTCTATTATACTTCTCTTCTTCATTGATAGGCAATACGCAGAATATATTGCCTCTAACGCTCTTATTCTCCTTTTATTACCATCACACCACCAACCCAAGGCGGTAGCCCATTCTTGCTTTGCAGCTGCTTCAGGTGCGAATATGTATAGTCCCCGCTCGCCGTCTAGTAGGTTCCATCGTGCATGGGTCACGAGGAGTGGTGCTCTTCTGCTCATAGAGTCTCTCCCTTCTAGTCCTTCAGTTAACAGCTCTAATTTACAGCCCTCTAATGGAATTCCAACTTTTCTTGGACTGTTCAGAGTCGTAGCAGTTTTATTGCTGTCGTCGTCGTCATTATTATTATTATTAGTAGTAGTAGCTTGTGCTGCTGGTACTTTAGGTGATTGAGCAGATGATGATGATGGTAGAGGATGAGGAGGAATGTACGCTTCTATTTGTTCCAAGACCAAGGTACCATTGCCATCAACATTGGCATTCCAAGCGCTCAAAGGACACTCAGGCGATGGCTTAGGAGGCCATTCCATTACTATGTCCCTCCTCCTCCATTTAGATAATGGTGCTGTGTATAATAAACCACTGAATCTACCTGCCTTGGAGTAAGGATGGGGTGGAAGAGAGCCCAGTGAGGTGTAATCACTGGTTTCAAAAGGATTACTCGCATTAATATTAGTTGTACTAGTAGTACCTGCTACTGTTGCTGCTGCTGCTACTGCTGCAGTACCGTGAGAAGTAGTGGTGCTTTTTTGTGAAGAAGAAGAAGAGGCTCCCAGCCATGCAGAGAGACTGATCCTCTTATTCTGATTCAAAGGGAGACTCTTCTTCTGAGGAGGAGGGATGTTCCAGACCTTTTTGGTTGTAGGGGGAGGCTTAGGGTGGGTGAGACGGAAGAATGCATAGACCAAGAGAGCTGCGGCAGTAAGAAGCCCAAGAATAAAGCCTGAGAGGACGTTAAGGACTGATATGGTAACTCCATAGGGGAATAAAATGCTCTTGGGGAGGGTGAGTGCAAAGAGGAGGCCACCGAGGGCCCTGTGCGTGCGAGGAAGAAGGGGGCGGAGGGAGGAGGGGGTGTCAGTCGAGGGAATGAATTATGCTTTCTTTTCTCGTGGGTTTGGGAAGAATTTTGATGAATTGGTTATATATGAGACATACCATGATAATGTAGACATCAGACCAGCGTCATTCATTTGCGCTTGGAGCTAAACTATGTCGCAAAAGTATGCAAAGCTTTTCTGGCGAGATCATTTCTGATATTCCTTCGACATCATGCGTTACTATGCCTGCCTATACTATGATGATATTAATGATGTATTAATTATTGTCCAAGTATCAATTATAGTTCACCCAACAGAAACATTCCTGCTCTTGAAGCCTGCAAAGGGACGTTCGAAGCACTTTGAAGAAAAGGGCAGAGGTGGTCTGCGAGCACTTTTGAGGCCTAGGTTTTATCCAGCATCTTCAAAGTATTGTGTTGTCTATTCAAGATCAATAAAACCCCCACGACGGCGCTATAACTGCTCATATGTGGAACTGATCCCCACAATCTCAACAGCATCCATTCTCTTTTATATCTCAAACACTGTCTTAAAATGAAATCCAGGAGCACCCATTAAACCCATACAACCTCACATCACAGCACACAAAATGCAGGGTCCATGGGATCCAGCCACACGGCGTCAAACCTCCATTGTTATCACTCGCAAAGCAACCACCGCCGACTACCGAATTGTAACTTCAATCTCCACTCGCTCCTCCACCGAGGTCTTAGCCATTGACCCCACCTCTGGAGAACTCAATTTTGATTTGGACATCAGCTACGATCACGAATCTCAAGCTTTACAGCAATTACATGAGAGAGGTTATGAAATAATAGAGAGAGGATACGCTCTCTTGGGCTATGCCGTTGTTGGCACCACTGCTGGCATTCTCCTGGCCACTCGAGTCAGGGATAAAGGCACCTTACCTGGGGGCCATTCCATCCACCTCATAACTGACAGTAAATGGGTCCTAGTGCCTCTGGTAGCTCTACAGCAGCAACAAAAAGATGCGTATGACTCTTTCTTTGATGGCGGTAACGGTGATGGTAATGGTGGAACATCCAGGACGTCTTCCTCATTCTCTGGCACCAACATAAACAATACCATCAGCAATACCATCAATAACATTTACATAGACAAACAAACAGAGATAGATTTCTGGAGATCCATCCAACAAAACACCGTCAACAATGCACATTACTACTGTGAAACAGCCGACTTGACGCGACCATTCCCATCTCCCCACCCCCCTACCAACCCCCTCTCTGAATTCGTATGGAATGCATGGCTGTCCACTCCTCTGAAGAGACTAGGCCTTCTGTCTCATTGTCCGGTGTTGATTCAAGGAGCTGCAGAAGTGTGTACGCAGAATGCTCCATCATTACCAGCAACACAAACCACCACTACATATAACAACAACAGCTATACCTCTGAAGGATTATCATCATCATCATCAACAACAACAACAGCAACAACAACAACAACAACGCCTTCTCCCTCTTACAATAAGAACCTCGCTACTAGCAATGATAGATATGCTATGGCATTATTATCTAGACGCAGTAGAGTGCATCCTGGTACCAGGTACCTAGCAAGAGGACTCAACCAATGTGCTGCTCCTGGTAATGAACTAGAATCGGAATTGATTGTATGGACCTGGCCATCTAGTAGTAGTAATGGTGGTGGTAGTAATAGTAGTAGTAGTAATAATAATAATAATAATAGGGATGTGCTGAGGTGGGCAAGGTGTGTATGGAGAAGAGGAACAGTACCAATATGGTGGGGAGTGGCATTACAATCTCAAGGACTGCAAACTGAGATATGGGTGAAAGATCATGATACATATGTAGGAACGTATACATACTTTAGAAACCTTCAGCGACAATATGCTGAAGAAATTATGATTGATGATGATGATGATGATGATGGTGCTACTATTACTAAAAAGCAACAGCATTTAGAAGGAACTGAAGAAGATGTGTCATTCAAGGTACCAATCACATGCATCAATCTGCTGCATGCTAATCCTAAAAAAGCATCTGAGCTCATGTTGTCTGAGCATTTTATGGCTGGAATTAGACACGTAGGTAGCCTTTTAACTACTACTGCAACTAATTGTAGTACAACTAATAGTAGTAGTAGCAAGAATAGTGAAGTGATGTCTCCAACAATGAGTCCACTGGCATCGTCAGCAGTAGTGACACCGACCAGGGCAGAAACTCCTATTAAAGTTGTGAATTTTGACTGGCATGGTGTTATGGGGAGCCTGACTGAAGAGCGTGGAGTAGAAGCATTTTGGTCATTTATGGAGGGGCATCTGAAAAAGACGGGCATGGCTTACGGTACCATGCAACCATCTAATAATAGTAGTGGTAATAATAGTGATGGTGATGATAGAGTAATAAGAACAACACCATGGGGAGCAGGTTGGCAAATGGCCTGGCGTCAATCCCAACAAGGCCTCCTCCGATTCAACTGCGCAGACTCGTTAGATAGAACCAATGCAGCAACATGCTTTGCAATGCTTCCAGTGGTACAAGAAGCACTAAGATGCATTCATATAGACCTTGCTGCACCTCCCAGGCAGCACAGCACTTTTCATCCCTCGCCTCCCTCTAGTGGTGGTGTAACCAAGAGCAATAGTGCAAGGCAGCTAAAGAGTGACCTACCTCCTGGTTGGGAGGTGGTGATGCATAATGGAAGACCCTTGTATATTGATCATATCAACAAAAAGACACAATGGAATGTACCTAGTGGATCTGCAGTTCCAGGCAATGATATGATGAATAATAGTAGCAGAAGTAATGAGAGAATACCAGTTTCTGCCTCAGAGCCATCTCTAGTTGATATGAGTAGCAGCAGTGTTGGTCAAGATCATGCATCATCAGCAACATCAGTAGTACCACCTTCCTCAGCACCACCCCCTCCACTACCAGAGTGGGGTTTCTACACCAACAACCTGGCATACAGTATAGAAAAAGTCAAAGAAACCCTGGCAACAGGCCCCCTCACCGACTATGTCGAAATGTTCAAAGTACATGGAGACATCCACGCTTTCCTCTACACAGGCTCACCCGCCATGCATAGCCACGTTCTTAATATTCTCCTCCCAATGAGCAGCCGTAATGCAGCTGCTGCAGCTGGAGTGGGGAAACTACAGAACATTAAAGTTGCCATCGTAAGGAGGTGGAATAACACTGTGAGTGATGCAGCAAGACAGCAGAGCATTGAGTTGTTTCTGGGACGATCTTTTGATAAATATTGTCCTGGTTTGGTTCCGCTGTATACAGAAGAGGGTATGGGTTTTGATAAGCTGGAAGTGAACGATGTATCTGCTGCTGCTACTACTGCGTTGTTGGCTGCTGCTAATAAAGGTGGTGGTGGGGAGATGAAGGAGGAGGAAGAAGAGGAAGAGGTCGGGGGAGACGTTCCTGGACTGAGGCATCATGATGGGAGGGTTGGAGTGATGGTTGGAGATCTCAGTGAATTGGAACCATTAGATGATGGAGGGGGAGATCCCCTTGGAGTTGATCAGAACATAGGGTATCTTAGCTTGATTTAGATAGCAGTGTCAATATGTAAATATGGGAGAGAAGCTGATGCGAAGCTGGTGTGGACCAGCAACCCTACTTATTGTTATTAATGCAAACTATCACAGTAAGACCCTCATAAAGTATATGTCAACCCAAATAATAGAAATATGCCAACAATGGAGACGTACAGGCAACCAGAACAGCCCTATTATGGAGAAATAACAAGAGGAGAGAGAGGACGAGTATGGGTTACTCCTCATGGAGGAGGTGGTATGAGCAGCAGTGAGGAACACGAAGGAGAACCTCTCCTTCCCTCTTACGACCAACCGCACAGCATCACTCGAGAGTTTGAAACCAACACACTCTGGGCAGGAGGCACCAATCTCTTGAAAGCTCTCCTGGGCGTAGGTGTTCTCGTCATTCCCCGTCTCACAGCCCAGCTTGGCATTGCACCCACGATCGTCATCATGGTTATTCTCTCCCTCCTTTCTTGGGCCAGTCTGCACCTCATCTCATCAGGTATGGCCGATACCGGTTATAGCTCTCTTTCTTTAATGGTGAAGCATAGGTTGGGGTTGATTGGGGAGACGGTTGTTGAATTAGCGCTAGCATTGTTTGCATTTGGTCTGATGGTACTGAGTTTGATTGTTATCGGGGATATTTTGACAGGAACGGACGGATTGTTGAGTCATCAAGCTGGGGACAGGGCCACAGTGTTGGGCGTTTTCTCTCTTTTTGTTCTCACTCCTCTGACATCAGTGTCGGGGGGATCTCTACAAAGTTTTGTGGCACTAGCTGGTATAGGAATCTATGCCATGCTGTTCTGGGTGGTTGCCACTGCTCTGCTTTGGGTTATTTCATTGACCAATAGAAAAGGGCATGCTCTTCATTGGTGGCCTGCTCCTGAGCTGTTGAATGGGGAATGGTATGTAAAGACTGTGCAGGTACTGGCTACTGTGCCTGCGTTTATTATAGCGTATGGAGCTCAGGTGGCAATGCCTCAGACATTGAGGGACCTGCCATTCGTGAGGGTGTCGAGGATGAGCGGAGTGACGTTGGGAGCAGTGGCGGTGGCAACTTCTGCCTTCTTGGTGCTTGGCGTGAGCTCAGTTGGGTTGTTTGGTAGTGAGAATGTTTGCGCAGATATTGTGAACAACTTTACGGTGGATGCCCTGACACCTCTGTTGCCAAAGATACTCGCGCAAGGAATGTTTGTAGCTGTCAGACTGGGCTTCTTGCTGGGCCTGCTGGGCACTTTCCCCCAGCTCATGGCTCCATTTAGGGAAGCTTCATGGATGCTTATCTTCAGGCAAGAATTAATGGGGCCGGGCTTGTTGATTGTCAACTTTGTAGCCCTTGCTGCTGTATACACAGTAGCTGTCACTTCCAAGACTCTGTTTGAACCCCTGGTCCTGCTGGGCTCCACCGCAGGAGTGATAGTGGCCCTTATTGTGCCTGGTTTGTTGGAGCTAGTAAACTGGAGATATGCAGGTGGGTTGACGAGGTTGATTGCCACTGTATTGGTGATGTTTGGGGTTGTGATTGGTGTGTGTGGGGTTGTGAGGGTCATTTTCTTACCTGGACCTTTGGGCGATGATTAATGGGGGGAAAATCGTGGTAGTATGGATATATGTGTCTCTATCTCTTTTTTTTGGAAGTAGATATTGTTTAAAAACAATGTTAAAAGACAGAAAACAGTACGGTAATATGTATACATATAGAAAGAATAATCATTGAGTTTGCTCATATGGATGTGAATGCAACTGCTGCTGATGTGTAAGTTGCAAATCAGCACCACTACCACCACCATCACCACCACTCGTCACGAGCACCTCTGTCTGCCTTAAATCTTGACTCAGCCCTCTACTATGATACTTCCCTCCCTCTCCACCAACATCAATACCATTGCTATATGTATCATTAGAATGAACAGGCATATACTTGGAAGTACCACTGAGAGTACTACTACCTGACAGTGTATCAGCATGAACATCCCCGTCATTACAAACCGGACCACTCTTAGTATATATTCCAATACCAGCAGACACAGCCACTAGAGAAATAATAAAATACAATGCAGCATGGCCTTGAAACCCATCAAAGAAGAAGAACCTTGCCAGACCAGTCCACACATCAGATGTAAGGAGAGAGAGGTTGAGAAGGGCAGCTCCTCCCCATGTTAGTTGTAGTGGCATTAAGCTGTAGAATGATGTCATTGATGCTATGAATCCAGCCCATGCTCCTAATACAATGCCTAAAGAAGAAGAAGAAGAAGAAGACAATGATGATGTTTCATCACCACTATTATCACCAGGAGTGTTAGCAAGTAGCAGTAGGTGGGGTAGGTATTGTATTCCTGCCTGTACTAATGATATTATAAAACCAAATGCACCTTGTAAAGTGAGCAACTGATTAGTAGATACATCAGATCCTAGTAATTTCTCTGTTAAGACATTGCATATTGCATACAGCGAAGCGCCCAGCAAGACACATACATCTCCCAACAAAGGAGCCCATATAATGTTGGAAGATGAAGGTGAGACTTCACCACCACTGGTGATAGTATTCCTGTTAGTACCACTACCTCCACCGCTATTAGAAGTGTATTCTGTGATGATTAGAAAGGATAGGCCAAGGACACATATTCCTGCACCAATAAAGTGACCTGGCCTGTATCGTGATCCCAGTAAGATGATGGAGAATAAAACAGAGGCTGGAATTGAAAAGCAATCTAAAAGGGTGACTGATGTCAAGGAGGTGTATCTGAAAGCTAATACAACTAGATAGTTAGCCTCTACATCCAGGAAACTGATGAGTGCGAATGCCCACCAGGAGGTGGTGGTGGATTGTTGAGCTCGCCACCAGGGGCGGTCAGAGTTGGTGGTGGTGTGAAGGGAGACGATGGCGAAGACTATGAAGAGTGTCGCATAGACAGGTAATGTTTGCAGAATAGGTGAGCTGTATCCGTTGGTAACTAGAATGGTTGATGTGCTAGAGCTGATGGCAATAAATATAGCCAACAATTGGCCCAACACAGCAGCCTTCAAGGTGGATTTCATCTGGAATAAAAACTCTGACGGCACGGCATCAGTGGTATTTGTCAAGGATTATTCAACGCATTTTTCTATGTGCACTGTACAGGACATTGTGAAAGCAAACGTTTCGGAAGATTGAAGCCCAATTGAGCATCCCAGGCCCTTTTTCTTAAGTTTTCTCTTCTCCACGTGGAGGTGCACCTCGAGCGACACTTGAACCCCAGCCAGGAAATCAAGTCGCAAATACTTATTCACGGCCTGCACGTGGTTATGCATCATACTCCAGTGTATTATTATCACATACGTTTCGACATCGGTGTGATAACCACAAACCCTTGCAGAAAAAGTGATCAACCAGATCTTTCCAAATCCTTTTATAAATACTATTTGGCTCTAAGGTTCCGGTGAATGATGATCCTATTCTAACATCATGGACCCGAGCAAATATCCGCCGTGGCCAGGGGATGGCAAAGCCAGCGTTCTCTTGGATATAGTGGCCAAACAAAACATCGATGAAGTCTTTAAACTGTGCTATCTCCGTCGTGATATGCACGTAAGTTTTGCATCTTACCACTCTACCCTACCTCTACCACCAGCTACATCAACATAAAACCTCTCCCGATTACGAACCAAAACCTATTCCCCTCCCAATCCCCCTTCCGTCTCCCACAGGAGGAGAGCATCAAGGTCACTGGCAAGAAGAACTTTGCCTCCACAGACTGGCACTCCACTGTAGAACAAGCTCTATCAGCTAAATTTATCCCAGGTCCACGCTCTGATGCTCTTGACATCCCTCCTCTAGGTTCAGTCAGTATCAACACATATTCAGGCCAGGCAATGGGCCAGAAATTCACTGGAGAGGACACAATGAGAATAATAGAGGCCATCCCTGGTGAGAAGTATACAATAGAAGTATGTGTGGCTACTACAGCTCCTTATGGAGATAAATTCAAGACTATAGTCAAGCATTCATTGGTGGCATTGCCCCCTGATAATGATGGTGATGTTGATGGTAATGGGAAGGAGAACACTGGGTCAGCTGCCAACTCATCTTCCTCTCCCACTAGCAGCAATAAGAACAACACAGTAATAGCATCTAATACCACTGTTACTACAACCATCAGTACTAGAACGCAGTATAGAGTCTTAGTAGCTCCAGTTTTCACATCTAAAGTCAACGGTTTCATCAAAGGAATGATAGAAAAAGGGGTGAAAGATGGGACCACCCGAAACTTCACAGACCTAGCGGCCGCCATGGGAAAATTCATAGAAATAGAGCGTCCTGAAGATGCAGCAACCGCTGCAGCAAAGAGACGTAAGCAAGCTTCGGTAGAGACTGTGACGGCTGCCCAGCATGTAGCTGCTCAAGCCCAGGAACTGCTCCCATTCCTAGACCATTTCCATCCAGAGGTACTATTTGGCTCAAAGTCGTATGCCGTCTTATTGCAATGGTCGGTATATCTATCACAAAACGAAGTTGGATTCGATCAGAGAACAAATTTATTCGGTCTATCGGTGACTAGCGCATTTTGCATTGTCTACGTCACTCTCCAACTGCTGCTGCTTGGTCAGGCGTTGCTACGGCGGGTGGATGCTGTGATTCATCAATCTGAGTGGGTGACCCCCGTTGTGTATCTGTTCACAACTCCAGTAGAAAACATGTTAAGTATAATAAAAATACCAGAAAATATGTCCCAATTGGTTTCTGCTTTGTTCATATGCATTGCATTGAAACACTTTAGCAACAGGTACTTGATTGGGCTGTTGCCGCCCCCTCCAGCATTGCCTCAGGCCTCCGATCAGGAATCAGCAGCTGCTGCAGCAGATGGTGGTACTGGAAGAGGAGGAAGAGCAGCAGATGGTAGTCATCTACAACTGAGTGATGTAGAGGGACAAGGTATACGATACGAAGGGTATAACGAAACTATGGCTACTGTGGCTGCCAAATTGCACAAGGGTGCTAATGATTTCCAAATGGGAGCTCAGGGGTTTAAAGGTGCGCTGCATGCTGTCAAACCATCTACAAAGCACCGAGGTAAGAGTCATCATCATGGTCGAAGTGGAAGTGGTGATGGTGGAGGTGGGAATATGAGTCGGCACCATGGGAATCAGAGCATTAAAAACAAAGAAAGAACTGGTGCCTTACCGCCTATTTCTACACACAATGAAGCCAGAGGCGCAGCAAGAGGAGGAGCTGCAGCTACACCTACCCCACCAAAACTACCTAGATCTCACCAACCTCATACTGCTGCAGCTGCCCCTAGCTCATCAGCTGGTGACCCAGTGGCCACCATTAGAGAAAGTATAGCCAACTTTACCCAAAGCATCAGGGATCCTTTTATATCCCAAACCACTGATACGAAAAAGAAGGTTAAAAAGGGGCTCAAAAAGCAGCAGCAGCAGCAGCCAATGCATAAAAGAACATCAAGTAAAGGTAGTCTGACTCCCGAGCCAGAAAGATGCACTTCTCCAATCTCAGATGTGGATGGAGGTGCGTTCAGTGATGGAGATGCACCTCATCCTTATAACAACAATGCTAACGATGGTAAAAAGACAACATTGTCATTTGCTGCATTCTCTTCTCAGTTTTTGAGCAAGAAACTCAGAGATGTCAGCAGTAGTAGGATGGAGCATGGTCCATCATCATTATCCTCATCATCTGCTGCTGCTGCTGGTGGTGGTGGTGGTGGAGTAGTTGTATCACTTCCACAACTTGATTCTGATGGGGAGGAGGTAGTTGCAGGTACCACACTCAGACCTTCTACTGCTGTTGGTTTTGGTGATAGAGAGGAAACCCCTTCACCTTCAAATGGTCAAACCAATAGTACTAGCACATCAATGTATAGCAAAAACAGAGCAGTAACCAATAGCCCAAGTCCTTCAACATCAGAAGCAAGAGCAGGAAGAAGTGAAAACGGTGAAGAAGAGGAAGTATCCAGCAACAATAGGCACCACACCAATGATGATGGTGCTCGTACTACTAATGAACTTCTTAATCATCATCACTGTCAAGTACTAAGAATGGAAGATGCCGTGGTTGAAGAAGTATTTGAAAACCAAAGGCTACAGCCATTCAGAGGATGGGGGTCAACTTGGCCTGGTCACTTCCTTCCTACCGACAAAGTCAGTAAATACAGCTCCACCTCCTCATCTTATACTTCCCCATCTGCTGCTCTAGGTGATGGAATCACTATTGGTATCAATGTTAATATTATTAATTCTATTACTAAGAGTGGTATGAAAGTGAGTCAGAAATTCAATCAAGTTGCTCCCTCCCTCCCTCAAGGCTGGGCATGGGTAGATCCTGCCTGGAAGGTGGACATGTCGGGACTGTTGACTAGACGAGCAGTTGATCAACAAGGGTGGAGTTATGCCCTGGATTTTTCTAGATTGTCTTATCCTTACCTGGAAGGATCAGGGAGTAAAACATTCTCTGATTTTGTCAGACAAAGGAGGTTTATTAGAACCAGAGCACCTATTGTTGTTGGAGAAGGAGGAAGAGGAGGGCTAGATGATGAAGGTGTTGGAATAAGCGCCCAGCAGGCTTCTGCATTGTTTGGGAGTCTTACTGAGACAATGGATCAAGATAGAGCCATGAGCATGTTGTCAGATGCATTGGCTTTAGAATTAGGAAAGAAGCCTCAAGGTGTAGATTTTGGAGAAGTGGCTGATGGAGACTTCAATAACAACACTACTAAGAAGGCTTCTTCATCTGATTCTTCATCCTGTCCTCCATTACAACATCTCCCTTTTGGTGATAATAGAGAAGAGGATGAGGATGTGAGTGATGGCGGTGATAGAACTGAAGGTGGGTACATATCTGATAACGAAGAGGAGGAAGAGGAGGAGGAGGAGGAAGAGGAGGAGGTGTCGATGAGAAGGGATCCATCAGCAGTTGACTTGGTGGAGAGAGGGGGGGGAGAGAGTGGCTGAATGAGCTCTTTTTTTGATGGAGAAGAAGCTGTGTATAATCGATACCAAGTATATTATACCATGTAAAGGAAGACCTGCTTCTAATAATGTAAAGAAAGACCAAATATATTGCCAGTCTGGCTCATGACAAATGAGGCCCAGGTGTTCCATCATAATGTGTGAATGTACTCCCTGAACAGAGGTGAGGAGTTGAAACTGAGTAGCTACAACTCAGGATGGAGCTCGATATAATTTCGTCTACTACTTAAAGCTTTAATGTCTAGAACAAAAGAAGAGATATACACGTAGAAAAATAATGTCAGTTGGGTTGAATAGTCGAGCGAGATTGTGCAAATCAACCTCAAAGTTGGTGAAGAATCCACAGATTACATCACCTTCCCTTGCAAAGTCATCTTTTACACAACAATTTCGTCATACAGCGAACCAGAATACTCCACTGAGTCCCTTCGTTGCACCCGCTTCTTCCAACAGCAGTGCCAATGACATTCTTGAGCTGGACGACTCCTTCACCGACATTGTCTGCTCATCAAACCTCATGTCCATCGCTGGTTTTGGCAGCCTCCTCTCCGAAACCAGTGCTTTAACCACATTCCCAGATCTTGTAAACTTCCGACTCGCCAAAGTCAAAGGCTGGCGACGCGTGTTTGCCCATTCCTGTCAAGTCTTCTTCGACCGAGGCATCGCCCGCCCTGAAACCAAAGAAATCAGCAGCCTCAGTGTAGAACCACATCCAGACTCTGAAATAGCAGTCACCGTCTTTGAAATACCCGCTACTCCACATTCAATAGCAGCATTTATAGAAAGAGAACACGAATTCAAATTCATCGCAGTAGAACCAATCTGCTTCCACACCAACCATTCCCTCCGCAGATCAGCAGTTATATGTGGCGCTAACACAGATGATAATTACAAAGCAACCAGGTGCCCTCCTGATGAGTGGGAGAGACGTTATGGTAGGTATAATATAGGTACACTATGGCATGATCCTGGGGTACTGCCTTGTAGGACGTACCTCAGACATTGTGTTCTTGCTGCTAAGAAGCTGGGGGCAGAGGTGGAGGATAATTTCTTGGATAGCACATTGTTGAGTGATAGGAAAACTAGTGTTAGAGAGCATTTGGAGAGGAATCCTGAGATAATGATGGAGGAGCCACCACCAAGTTTAGTAGGGAGGTATAGTGGATAGGGAGAATGGATGGTGGTAATGGAGAGAGAAGGTGGGAGAGAGAGAGAGAGAGAGAGATGGGAGTGGCGGGACTGGAACTCCATACCGGTTTAGATTGGGGAGGCGACCTCTCCCAAACATAAAACGACCTCTGGATATTCCCCCAACTGATGAATAGACTATAAATACTTGCTTTTGTCATAGCATACTATTATTATATTTTAGTTCACGCACTGCTAGACTGTTTTCAACGCCTCATTTGATAGTCAATCCTAGAGATTTTGATAGGCAACAGAAGGATATAGTGAGTGATATTTCCATACAGTCGTCCATTTCTCAGATTAAGTTTACGAGCAAACAGTAACAACCCTCAAACTGATATAAAGACTCCATCCTTGCAGGAAGAAATGTTATCAGAGATTATCAACCCACAGTCAAACACGTCTTCCCCTTCAAACGTATTCTTTATCCATTCCACCAAGCAGATTTCTACTGGCTATTCTCCTTTCTTCTATTACCGGGGATCCTTCAACCGGTCAATGTCCCAATCCTGCAGTACCTCTGCTGACTCGCTCCTACTATGTTCGATCGATTACGAACCAGCCTCGCCCCGCCCTCTCCATAGACTCCACAGTCAAAATCCTCCTATGGCTCCATACAGGCTGTCTTTCCGCGAGTATGCCACTGAATCCCTCATCCTCACTCATCGTGGCCTTCATCAAAATGCCATTGTTGACAGTCAGCGGTTGACGGTATACTGGGGAGCAGACCTGATCCTAGTCTTCCCCTCCAAGCACGACATGCTTTCCCTCATCACCAACCTGAAGGGTGTCAACATTGTTGAATTGGCTGAATCGTCAACAGAAATAGCCACAGCTGGAGATGTATCATCATTGATTGCACCTGACACAGCAACACTGCCATGGTGTGATCATAAAAGAGCCATCACACCCCCTTCACTCAAGTGTGGCCGGTTTGATGATGGTGAGAACGATGATGATTGCTGTGCTGAAGATTCCATGTGCACTCCAAAAGCCTCAATCAAAGTCACTCCTGTGTTTTCTACTGATTCAAAGTATGCCGGGAGTGTGCCTTCCACTCCACATTACCGGCATTTCTCACTTTCTTCATGAAAAAGAAGTGTGGGACTAGCAGGAGCAGGAGCAGGAGCAGGAGCAGGAGCAGGAGCAGGAGCAAGAGCAAGCGCAGCAGCACTGGCACTATTGTTATGCGCCTATGCAGGATATTGTTGCACATTATTACTATTCTCAAACATGTATAACCAAATAAAAGTCAATATTTTTCTATTTTATCCATAATTGTTCCGTTGTTTTTTCACTGCTATGATCTGTGTCTTTTGGGGCTCTTCTTCTATTGGTAAATTATCGCATTCGATACTTCTCCGTCCCTGTTTTCTCCAATTTGAGGCAATATTTTCGTTTCTTCTTCTTTTGACAGCACCATAATGATATTGACAGTGGCTCTGTAGAAGATGTATGTTGTACTAATTTATGCTTGTAGTGTCACCCAGGACTTTTGTTTTATTCTTTTGAAGCTTGGATGGAAGTGAATTGCACTTTGGATTCATTTTTATACTAACAATCAATGCAGCAATGTTTACGAGTTTTTTAGTTGGCAAGGCAAAGATAATTTATTTTAGATGGAGGCTCATATGAGATGAAATTAACAGATATAGACCTACGTATAGATGATGCTTGTTGTACTAAATAATTGTACTAAACCAGGTGGCTATGTACAGTTCTCAGGAGATTGATGGCCTGAGTCCTTTTGTCCTTTTGACCAGATTTCATTTTCTGTTCTTTTTAGTTTTAGATTGCTCATTTTCTCATCGGTTCAAAGATGAAGGGGTACGAGATCGGAATCTATATAGAGAGAGAGAGAGAGAAAGAGAGAGAGAGAGGAAGGAAGGAATCATGCGTATCTTACTTAACGGAATGCAGAGGGTTGTGTGTGTATCATTAAATTCGGCAGCTACATTCCTCTTTTTCATATACATGTACATATATCCATACAAGGTTATGAGAAATATATATCTCTAGAGAGGCGACAATCTTTCGCCTTCTTCCCTTGCAGATTATTTGAATGTGTCTTTTTCTCCCTAATTACTACAAATTAAAAATACTTCACTCTTTACTACTTTACCTTTTCATCATGGTATCGTTGTTGTTGTTGTTGTTGTTGTCTTTGTTTTTGTTGTTACAGTTGGTAAAATATATGCCATACCTACATGAATGTATACGTACATGACATTCCCCCCTCTATACATATGTCCTCTCCATTCATTCAACCATGAGATCCAATGCCCAGATGGAATCTTCTCTGCCACCTGTCATTCATCCCATATTCTAACCTCAGTGGCCCAATAGGAGTCTCTATCCTCACACCAGCTCCATAACCATAGCCTTTCCCCGGTTTGTTCCTAGCCCCAGCTGGATCCCCCTGCACGCTGGCCCCACTGTCCAAATCACTCCCGGCGTCGAAGAATAGTGTGCCTTCAAAGGGGCTCACCAATGGGACGTGCAGCTCTGCGCTGCCAGCCAGGAAACGTCTCCCTGACCCTACTCCTCCTTCTCCATATCCTCTGACGGAGTTGGTGCCTCCAATGGGGAAGGCTTCATATGGGGGCAAGTCTCCAAATATAGCACCTCCTTTTCCACACAGCCACATGCGGAGAGGGCCCACAGGGACCGTCTTCTCTCCTCTCACGCTCAGTCTATTGAAGTTCAACCAGTCTTCTCTCAGTGGAACAGCTTGCTCCATGGATGTGACCAGCTCACCATCACCAGATGGTGCTGTGTATGCCAGTCTTATTGTTCCCAGCGACATTATATCGACATCCTTGTTGGAAAATGTCAGCCGACCCCCCGACAGAGGGTCCACTTCCAGCTTTCTATTATGTTCATCTACAACTTTAGCTCTCTGCCAGCTCAGCCCCAAGCTGCCTTGCCAACCAGTACCTAATGGTCTGCCATACTCTACTCCTCCTATCATTCTGGACACGAATACATTAGCGGGCCCCTCCAGGTCGTCTTCTGCTTTTCCATGAATGGCAACAGCTGAACTTTTGATATTCTCAGCACTTATAGTCCTACTGGTCCTGTAGGGGTCACTTTTGACCCAGGGGTCAGTGTGAGATATTCTAAAAGTAGAATCTACTTGGCCCAGCTCTGCAGAAGCGACCAACCGTTGTCCCAACCCAAACAGGTTTCTCTGAGAGTAGGAAATAGTTCCAATCAGACCAGGGAGGTCACCTTCAGCTGCTCCATTAGCAGAGATGCCTCCACCAGCAGCCAGACCTCCAGTTTTTCTTTCTTTAACTTCCATGACCAGGTTGACACGGGGAGCGTCTACTGTAGAGCCTTCAGCTGGTTGAGGTCTGATGCTTACGTCATCAAACAGACCAGTGGCATACACGGCTGAAATATCAGATTGAGCTTCTTTGAGGGAATAAACTCTCCCTGGACGAGTATTCATGTACCGAGTGATGATTTGGGGTTGTGTTCTACCTTCATCTCTCATCTCACCAGTCTTCTTGTCGATGTACTTCAAGTCGATACGGTTGACCACTGCCTCGGCTGCTTTGATCTCGACGACTCCACTACCACTGTGTTCAACGTCAATTATTTGACCCAACACTCCTCTATCTTCATACCATGCATTTAGTTTCCTAATTGCATTACCTAGGTCGTTGTAATTTAAAGTTTTACCCGAGAGAGGGCTGAGGGCATCTTGAATGACGGATTGTGGAAGGACGTTGGCCCCAGAAGCGGCAAACCCACGCAGTTCAGTGTTGGGAGTGACGTGGAAGGTTAGTTTTACTCCATCTCTGGTATCTGTAGCTACTGGTTTGACTGTAGAGAACCATCCAGTGTTGAAGATTCTGTGAAGTTCGTCCTCAATGTCTTGATGGGAGTAGACAAGGTTGGGGCGGATCGTGACGACGCTCTCTGCTGCATCCTTGAGGGAGCCATCAGCGCCGACGATTTCAATTTCGCTGATTAATGTTCGTTGGTCATTCTTTGGGGCAGCTGATGATGACGATGATGATTTTTGTTGGGATGTAGATTGTTGCTTGCTGGCGGTGTCTGATGAAGGAGAGGTGGAGGATGAGAGGGAGGCGAGCGGGAGGAGGGATGGTCGGAATGAAGGAGTGGGTGGCTCTTGTTGTGCGAGAGCTTGAGTGACGTGCAAGTTTATCCTATCAAAGGTCACTATTGTATTATGATGTATGGATGCGAGGGCAGCAGCACAGCGATCGAGGAGTGGCCTTTTTGCTTCGTGATGACAGCCATCATCGCTTCCCCTGCTGTTTCGAGCTTTCCTTATAGCACTAAACATATCTATACATGCAATCAAAACGATTAAATTATGCTCACACACATATCTAGACACACAACATCTAAATTCAAAATAATTGCCACACACAGGATTCCCACTGTCACAGGATGATGGAGATGAGAGCGTAGCTCTGCCTCTCTGTCCCTTCTCTATTTTTCTCAACATACATACACAATTTACAATAGTACCGCTATCCTAAGGCATAGCAACTCTAACCCTCAACAAATCCTTCAATGTTATCCCTCTTGCCTCCAACTCTGCAAACGTCAAGCTATCAGTTACTTTCAACCCACCATTGCCATTACCACTACCACCCTCTCTCAGGCTCTTCTCCAATAAATCAGCCAAACTCACTTCAGTCTTCATCATCTTTTTATTCTTTCCTTCTGTCTCTCCTCTATTGGCTTTAATCATATCTCCTCTATCATTACCATCAACGACAACATTCATATCTACATTTCCCTCCTTCTTGCTAGCTGCAGCAACATCAGTCAGTGATATCAACCTTTGATGTACCTTCCCCCTTGCTGTCTCTCCACCCTCACCATAATCATGTTTAAGTCCATAGGCATCGTTGGGAGACAAAGGTGGCTGTATATTAGTAGTACCATGCATATCATTAATAGCAGGTAGATGCTTCATTGTTGGTACTACTGCCTTCTTCTGAGCCTGATACGTACCACCACCACGAGTGCCGCTACTGCTGCCAGAATCACTGACACTCATGATAGAAGAAGTAGGAGGACTAGGCAACTTACTCTGCTTCAACAAAGCTGGATCAACAGCGAGTCCAATAGCCAGTCTACTCAACATTTGAATATACTGTTGCCTGCTCTTTTGGTAGGTGGCAATGTCGACACCGGCTGCCTTGGCTGCTGCTGCTACAAGGGCCTGTTCTGACAGTTTGCTCATTGCTAGGGTGGTGGAGGAGAGTCTCAATGCTATTTCTTGCTGCTGGTGGTGGGACAAGTTATTATTGTTATTATTGTGTCTGTCCAAGAGCTGAGAATAATTCATTTGAGGAGCAGTAGTAGCTGCAATCTTAGCAGTAGTCTGATTACCACCAAGAGTACTCTTCTTCTTTGTATTTATGTCTTCGTTCTTACCAGAAGCCATCCTCTCCAGACGTTCTCTCACTGCAGTAGCTCTAGCTTGAGATGCTTTGTTCATTCTGGGCATAACTGCTGGCTTTAGAAGCTTCTCTAGGGGGGTTGCTGGGGCAGAGGCTGGGACCACTGGTACTCTTGCTGCCCTTGCTTGTACTTGTACTTGTGGTGGTGGAGGAGGAGCAATAGCAATAGCACAACCACCAGCAACCATACCAGTGGTATTGTTCTTTCGTTTCCTCATCCTTCTAGGGGAATTGGGTGCAGAAGCGAACCCTTTCATGTCAGAGAGTCTCTCCGTGATCGTAACCTTGCTCGTAGCCATTGCTTTATTACCAGGATGACGACGAAGGTGGCCACTTGTTGGAGTACGTCTGGCTGCATCTCCACTGGCAACTGCCAATAATTGAGATAGTGAGACGGTTGTTTGTTTCAAAGGTTTCGTCCTATCACCACCGACACCCGATGATGTTACTATTGAAGATGATGGCTTGGCTGTTGCTGCTGCTATCTTTTGTGGACTGGACGCTGTGCTCATTGCAGCATGGTGCTGCTGTGGTGCTGGTTGGAAAGCAAAGGAAGGAGGGCGCATTCCCCCTGCTTCACTCAAGCCCAGTAAATCAGCAAATCTTGGAGGTGAAGCTTCTTTGTCATTGTCATCATCATTAGTACTTCCAAGATTTCCTTCTCTTCCTCCTCCTCCAAGTAGCAAGCTCATTCTCAGCATAGAAATGGTCTGCTCATCAAGAGGAAGCTGAGCAACACTGGTTCTCAGGGGAGACATGTGAATTGTCAGTTTAGGCAGCGGAGTTGGCTCTCTATACACTTGTTGTCCTTGAACATGGACATAAGCGGCTTCAACATCAACGACACAAGTGCCGTCAATGCTCACTGCTTCTCCTTCTTCACTGACGGCAGAAACATCATTGCCACCACTAGCAGCAGCAGCAGCAATAGTAGTAGCATTATGAACAGCGTGTCTATCAACTCCTGTAGACTCAGCAGCTCGAATTGAAGTACTAACAGCAGCGGTACCACCCGTAGAATGCTGCAAAGGAACGATATACTCAGCATCATCGTCAAAGTACTGATGATTAAAACAAGCAGTAAACTTGGCCTTGACCCATTCTAATGGAGTCTTTCTGGTGAGTGATCTTCCCCATATGTAAGGTAGTCTCTGACTGGGATCATCCATCTCACAATGAAGAGCTCGGTGTCTGGATGTCATGAATATAGGGCTTTTTTCTGGAGCAAATACGACATATGGTTGCTTGTTATTGTTGTTGGTATGGGGGGGAGGTGTGTGGCTGGAAATGTTGTCGATGGAGATGGCTGTTGCTATCGGAGATACTGTTGATTGTTGTTGTTGGGGTTGTGAAGTGTGACCATTCATTTCTGCCGCTGCTTGGAGCTCCGCATTGCGGCGGATGGCATCTCTTAGGGCGTCAAGGAGGAGAGCTTGTTCGGGAGGAGGGGGTGTTGATTGGTGATTCTGAGGAGGAGGGGTGGTCCTTGGAGTAGATTCATAGACTTGTTGTAGATGGTTTTGGTTCATGGTATGCATGGGTTTATGCCTGAGTTGCTCCTTCTTCTTTTGTTGTTGTTGTCTAGAGGTAAGGCCTGGACCTGCTCCCCATGGGATGGGTGGCCGTTTGTCGGTGGTTGTCTTCTTGCGTCTTGAAGTGAGCCAAGCAACTATAGGGGAGCGGGTATCAGTGTCCCTAAGTCTATCGGATTGCATTTTGAGGTTATGGTTGGTTAATAACTGGGGAGACGTGACAATTAATCTCTAACAGAAAATCCACAAATTCTGAAGTGGGGAATATACTCAAGGTTTGGTAATTGTCGTGTCTAGAGTAACATATGTGATACTATATTGTTTTTGAGACAACGTAGTATACGATAGATGCCCGTTTAGCCAGCTATTTCACTGGATGTTGGTTCCGTGTAATCCCGAGGAAATGCCTGGGGAGAAGTAGGGCAAACGAGTTACTAAGCCCTCAATTCTGGGTCTTTAATGGTGTAGAAAACCAATTTAATCAATGGTAAGTAATGCTGCTGACATGAGGACAAGTCCTCACCCAGCTGTTTTCTATCAATTTTGGCTGCTCCATCCACCATTTCCTTTCCTCTCTCCGCTCTGAGTTCTCGATTCACTGGGTCAAGTGGGAGGCAAGCTCCGCTATAAAAGCCATTTTCTCATCATTAAAACTTGCAGTTCACCCATTTAGTGAAACCTAATCGGTGTTAGTTAGTGTAAGTGAGCAGAGTGCTAGAGCCGCCGCTCTGAAGTCGTGAGCATCCCCCCACATCATCATTTGAGTGACTCGTGAAATAATATCGCTTATCTCATATTTCTATTTCTTATATCATTACAGGTCATAGATATATTACCATGGGTAAAACTGGAAAGGGAACAGGCAGTTTTGGTAAGTTTTTGATAATTTCTGCACCTTGATGGCCAGTATAGAGCCTCTCCCTTTGCCTTTCCCATTTCAAATTCGACGCAAAAATAGAATAAGAGGAATCATGACTGATATCAACTTCCCAACACAACACAGGTCTGCGCCATACTAAATCACACACCTTGTGCAGAAGATGCGGTCGTCGCTCATTCCACATCCAAAAGTCCACTTGCAGTTCTTGTGGTTACCCAGCAGCCAAAACCAGGAAATGTGAGTAGCTTAACTGAATATATATATTTATGATGAAATTATAACAGCTTGAGGAATGATTGTATTCCTGTTGATCAAGACAGTAGTCGTTCAGTTTGAATTGCACATTGTCTCTCCCCCAGTCTTCTTCTTTCTCTCCTTCACAAAACTGACCTCCTCCCTCCCTCCTCTTCTTCTCTACTATTACAGATAACTGGAGTGTGAAAGCTATCCGTCGTAAAACTACTGGTACTGGACGTATGAGGCATTTGAAGGTTGTGCAGCGTAGAGCGAAGAATGGTTTCAGAGAAGGAGCTGCTCCAGTTGCTGCATAAATATTATACCGGTATATAGATCTTCAATTTCCTGTAGTTATGTAAAACATGTGAAATAATGACTATATATATATATAGTTAGTTCTTATTAAGTGGAGAGAGAGAATCAGAGATATGAGGAAAGAGGGAGACGCTCAGTGTAGAGTGAAGGATGGATGAACTGGGAGAGAACGGGAGATGTGTGGAGCTATACATATTTCTCAAGGCCTAATAGGCCATACTAGAAAATTTCAATTATCGAGCGTGGTACCAGTGTCAATTCTGACAAAATGTTGTCTTCAAAAGGCTACTTAGTGGCAGTGATCACTCTACTGCTGATCATATCATCTTTTGCGGCCAAAATGAGCTGCACAGACTGCAAAGTCATAGCTTCAGCCCTCCAGACATCCTTTTCCAAGCCAAAAACAAATAAACCAACCGCAGACCCTTCGCTAATAGACGAAGGCACAGTCGGTCCAGGTCGACGAGGTCGCCACCGCCTTTCCGAAATAGATATCTTCAACCACCTCGACACCGTCTGTGAGGACAAGGTATCCAAACTTAGACCCAACATCGTATCAAGTTGCAGAGAATTCATAAAAAAAGAAAAAGACCTGTTGGAGAGCTATATTTTCCAACAAGGAGTTGACCGACTCGTCGTCTTTACATGCGCCACCCTCTCTGAGATTTGTACTCCACATGACATTATAGATTCGGGGGAACTGTAGACAAAAAAAAGGAAGGGTTGAAAAATATTACAATGCATTACATTAATTATTAGTAGAAGCATGATAAGGGTAGAGATACTTTTTATCATTAAGAGACCGAGCTACTCTCTGTGCCAACTGACGAGCTTGCTCTGCCTCTGCTGCAGCTCTTTCCAAGTCTGCCACCACCTCCCCCTTCTTCCTCAGCTCCCTAGCCCCTATTTGGGCCTCCAACTCTAGTTTATGTAGCATTTCTTGACGGAAATTCTCTTGTTGAGCTGACTGAGAGAGGAGGGTGTCATTGTGGGCTTGTGCCTCCAGCCCTTGTCTTTCTTGTTTTGACTGCTCCTTGTCCTGCTGTTGCTGCTGCTTCTGTGATTCCCGCTGCTTTGTGTTGTATACAAGCATCTCATGTATAGCTTGTTGCCTCTGTTGTAGAATGGATTGTAGCTTTGTATCATATATCTCAGCCTGTTGTTTCAGATCTTGGAGGTGTTTCCTATCGTCCTCGTCCCCCTGTTGCTGTCGTTCTGCTTCACATCGGTCGTGGTCGCTCAAATCTTGCTCCAACACAGCTCTCCTCTCCTCTCTCCTCCGATTCTCCTCCTCCCTAGATGCCTTGGTTGAAGCCAAAGCACCATCCAGCACTGATTTGTCAAGCTGAGAATGATACAACTGCACAATTCGGCGCCATTGCTGCCGTTGTTTGATTTCTTCTTGCAGCTCTTCTTGCCGCTCCTTACGCTCCTCCATCCCCCTTTTCAGCTCCTCCTCTTCAGCTCTAAGCCTATCAATGTGCATTTGTTTAAGCTGCAATATTACCTCCTCATGATTCTTCTTTTCTTCTTGCTTCATCAACTCCTCTTTGATTTCCATCTGGGCCTCAAGATTCTGCATTGTCTGCTGTTTTAGTGCCTCTCTTCTTGCCATATTTTCCTGCTGTCTCTGGTCAAAGTAGGCTGCCATGCCACAGAGTACCTCATCATCAGTATTAGTAGATTTAGCAGCCTCAACTTGTTTCTGTTGTTGTTGTTGAACATGCTGAGCCCACTCTTTAGCCAGCTGTCTTGCTTTGATGTGTGAGCTATGCTGACGCACCTCTTCACTGTCCCTTTCAAACCGAACGTGTTGACTGTGCTCAGCCACCTTGCTCCTCTCCCTCTCCCTCTCTATCTGCCTTTTCTGGGCTAGTTCCATCATATGAGTGTGTTTAAGAAGTGCAGTAGCTCTCTTCTCACTCAAATCATGCTTTTGTGCCTCCTCCTCTTCTTTAAGTAGTGTGGCAGTGTCTTTTCTAACTGTTGGAGGAGGGGTGTAGGTGTCGAGGGGAGGGGGGGAGAGTGGATTGTTGTTGTTGTGATGGGTTTGTTTTTTATTGGATGTGGCAGTAAGAGATTTGTTCTCCCATGTGGCTCGTGTTTTAAGCTTTGAATGGGTGTCTACTTCTTGTTGGTGTTTTTCAATCTTTCGTTGACGTTCCCTTGCCATCTCAAGGCGGGCTTCGAATGACCGTTGAAGATTAGACATGTCTTACTTGGTGGACTTATTAATGGATGAAATGGATTCTCTTATATATTAAGCGTGTTATAGATTGATTATGTAATGTATAGAAATGGATGTGATTTATTTTGTGGAAGGCAAGTAACTTATGAGTTTGACTGAGGTGGTGATGATGGGCGGGTGTTGGGTGGAGAACAAGAGGGAGACGGGGAGTGTGGGAAGGTCTAATTTTTGAAGAGAAATCACGCAATTAAATCTGGATTTTTAGTTTCCGAAGATGGCAGGCGCATTTGCTAATTTTGTCAAGTATGGAGCAACGACGTTTGTTTTCTACCAATTTTTGGCAAATGCACACCCAGCTTTTGTAGCATACCTGGATAGTTATAAGCCTACCCCTAAAGAACTCGAAATGAGGGATAAGATCCTTGAGGTAAGCATCTATACATCCATTCTTTTGGAATAATCCACGCCAAAATCAAGTGCCATTTCTCATCGACTGACGGACCTCAGGCTGGTTGGAGCAACAATAGACTCATCACCTACCTTCTTCATCCTGACCAAACCCTACCATGCTATCATCTCTGTTACAGGAACAAAAGAAACTTCAAGCACAGTTATAACCATGTAGTGAATTTGCATAAGTACAACTACAACTCGGCTTTGATACAGAGTGGACTACACTGCTGAGAGACCATCTCTATTTATCAGAAGACAACCATATTATTTATTGTTTATAAGCTCTATAGAAGATACCATTGTCGTATGTAACTCATCTGTTTGACAGACAACAAAACGCTATGAGCATTATGCCTACACAGTCAAACGACACCAGGTTTATAATAATAAACCGTCCTCATCGTTATGCAAGCATTTCTCTACTCAAACTTCTGTTTAATGCTCATCACTGCATCAAACAGCATAAGCCACACCATTGTCAAGAATCCAAAAAGACCTATAATTGCACCTGCAAAAGCGACTGCTCCCCACCCATCATTTTTCAATCCACCCACCCATTGACTGAATGTTCTCATGGGCAAGATTGCACTGTCATCTGAAGATGGTGACGATGCTGGCGATGATACATCTTCTGCTGCAGGAGCAAGGGCAGCGCCAATAGCCTCCCCCCCCACTTGAGGATCCAATGGTCCATCTCCCTCTTCTTCCTCCTCAGGGCCTTTGCAAGGCTCTTCTCCATAATAGTAGATGGTGGTGCTGGTGGAGTTGAATTCGTTGCAACCTGCCAGTAGAGATGAGACATCAATGTAGGTTAAATCTTGCAACTCTTTCAGCTCTTCCCAGTATTGCTGATGGCAGAAACAGTTTGAAGTGGGTTTATCAGACTGTGGACCGTAGTGAGAACTCAAGATCTTACAGCTCTCTTCACCTGCAAAGAAAAGTATTCAAAAAGAATACAGCAGGTAGAGATATATTGAGAGGGGGCGGTGGAGGAGGGGAGGAGGGGAGGAGGGGTTGAAATGAATGGCTGTGGTAACGGTGACGATGGGTTATTTTGTAAACGTCGTCTCACCAAGGGTGCCTTTTCTTGTGTATACATTGAACCTTTCTTGTTTATCCAGGGTGGAAGTTACAGAATGGAAAGCTGATGAAGTGCAATAGGCAACGTCTGGGAGGGCCACCATGGTCGATGGCACTGGAGCTGGAGCGGGGACCGCCGATACTGCAGTCGTGATGATGCAGGTAATCATTACCAAAATGGTTGCGATAGATATGAACTGATGCATTATTGACATTGCAATGATGTTATATAAGGTATTATATGCCAAATAATCGCAGGTTATAGTCTAATATGGGGATGGAAGGCGCATACACAACACACACACCCAGGTGTGGCCATTGCATGCGCCTCTGACATGGCAATTGTTTTTGCACTTGGTTGCTGAAAAGCACAAAGTTTTCGACTTTATAGCCATTTATAGTATATGATAAACCTGGTTTACACTTTGAAAGATGGATTTGAAGCAGATTTGTCTTGTTTCTCGCCTAATTTGGGCAGCGCTGCCTCTCCTCATCTTGGTTTATGGTGTCTTCTGGACCGGGTGCGTTTTGGGCATCTGCGTCTTTCTGGCATTCATATTCAATTATGGAATTCTGCCACTATACGATTTTAATAACCAGTTCTTGACTAAGCCAGTCGATACGTGGGGAATGGTACGTTTTGCGACTGCAACATACATCTTGGATCAGCGGTCAGACATGCCGCCTTCCCCCTCCGCTATCTCACACACCTACTTTTCTTTCCCCCCACCCACCCCTTCTTTTTCTCACAGATCTATCCTTATGGGTCTACTCTCGGAGTTATGTCTCTCGACGGCTACGACACTTGGTGGGTGGCTGTCACCTGGTTGCCAATCCTGGCCTCAGCTCTACTGGCGCTCTCAATTCGAAATCTCCCTCCAGCACACCTCCCTCGCACCTGGGAAAAATTCAAACACAACTGTCGTAAAGTCCTCAGTTACCAATTGTGGCCCAGAAAGTTCTTCTCCTGGTGGTGTGGTGGCTTTAGCGTCGGAGATTCTCTCGTCGTAATGTTCTTTGTAGCTGCCAACACTACCTGGGCTATCAGTTATGCAATATATTACGAAAACCGTCTGGACGCTGTAGTAGAGGACCTTGGCTTTGCTCTCCATGCTTCTAAATCTACTATGAGGGTGGAATATTGGGCTCTTATATTTGGCATTCTCATGTGGCCCAGTCTTTGGCTATTATTCTGGCCAATTCCACACAACTCCTTCATCCAGTGGATAACCGGTCTCAGCTACACCAGTTTGATCAGATATCATAGGTGGATGGGACATGGTACCATGGTACTACTTTCTCTTCATGGTATACTTTATTACATATATTGGGGCTTGATTGGGGATTTTAAAGCAAACATCTTCGACTGGGGGGAAGATTCAAGCATCAACTACCTTGCTGGAACAATCAGCTGGCTGTTTGCATTGGTGTTGTGGGTGACCTCAATTAACGTCATTCGCAGAGGGCTTTACAATCTCTTCTACCGAGCTCATGTTGTGTGCTTCCTTGGGTTTACTGCATTTGCATACATGCACTACTTTTGGGCTTGGTCTTATTTTCTTCCAGGGCTGCTTCTATATGCAGTTGATATTGTGATGAGAGCAGGGCAGCTGAGTAATGTTTCCACAGCAACTGCTGTCAAGACATCATCAGATGGCACTGTTGCTACAATGGAGCTGGTTACATCACCTTCCGTACCTATTGCCTGCCCAATGGCTGAACTAGCAATGATGATTCCTTCTATTTCAAGGTGGCAATGGCACTTCTTCTCCATTGCTGGAGTGCGAGACAATCCCAATGGTGGCCAGACGCTCACATTCAGCATCAAGCAATACAATAACTTCACCAAGCAGCTGATGTCAAAGCTCTTGAAGAGGGAAGTCTTGCCAGTGCGTGTCAGTGGCCCTCTATCTGTTGGTTTTACCCCAGCTGAATTGGGCAAGTTTGACACATTGGTGATGTTTGGTGGCGGTATTGGAACAACTCCTATGTTGAGTTTGCTCCGTAGCATGATCCACCAGCGTCATAGTGACAAGGAGAAGATGATGCAGGAGATGGGGATGGAGGGGGAGGGGGGGGGAGAAAGCTCTAAATCTTCCGCTGCTGCTGCCTTGTCAGGGCCTAAAAGAGTTGTGTTGGTATGCATCAGTAGAAATGCATCTGAACTTGAGATATTAGACAGAAGCATCATGGAAGCAGCCACCTCCTCATCTGAGCAATGGTTGACTGTGTCTGTCTATCTAACCAGCAGCAGCTCAGGCAAATGCCCCTTTTCGTCAGCCGACAAGCAAGGAAAGGAAGACAGAGAGGATGCGTCATCAGAAAATGATCTGTCAAAGGACGCTTCTGCCGCTACCTTGCAGCAGGATTCTCCCAACAGTGGGTCAGACTTGGGCAAGTATTCTTCTTCTTCAAAACAGAAAGAGGGCTGCTGCCCCATGAACATGAAGGGGAATGTGTTGAGAGATGAAGGTTACCCATCCCCATTTGGCTGGAACCTGGTTAGAAAGGTCCAACACCACTACATGAATGACTTCCATCTGGCCATCATCCACATTGCAGTATTCTTTGCTTGCTTTTTGGGAACATATTGGGTGGTTGTTACTTTGGAGAGACATATACATTCTGGGATAGCGGTGGAGATGCTGATAAGTCTTACAACGAGGGATTTTATTGGCTGTCTGGCCTGGTGTGGTTTTTCACTCAACTGGTTGTGACTCTGGGGCTCCCGTACGCATTGGTGGTACTGCCAGTCCATTGCTACAATTACTGGAATGATAGTAGGCAAATTGCATCTTTTCAGCTCCAAACCGGTCAGGAGGTGGAGAAGAAGAGTGGTGGAGTCGAGTTGCTTTCTTCGTACAACACTACGCCCAATATTGGCACCATTGCTGCTGGCTCCATGTACTGTAGATCGACTCAATGCCTTTATATCCCTGGTACTGATGTTTCGATTCCAGTTGGGCATGGTAGACCTGACTTTCACAAAGTACTGATGGACGTTAGCAGTTCACTACATGTTAAAGAGGGTAAAGATGCTATTGTTGGTGTGTTGGTTGGTGGGCCTCCTGCTATGGTGAGAAATGTACAGCTGATGGTATCTGATTTGAATGATAAGAAAGACATGCCGTACTTTGAGCTGCATAGGGTGACTGATGATCTTTAGGAGGAGGCCAGGGGCGCGTTGTGTGTGTGTGCGTGGGGGGGCGAGAGAGAGGGACGACACGACACACACACACACA
>Ga0209986_10000180_pt1 | contig 58024 bp, 46 predicted proteins | sample BlataG_FD_183168 | JGI IMG/M metagenome (GOLD analysis project Ga0209986, IMG submission 183168) | Deep subsurface microbial communities from Black Sea to uncover new lineages of life (NeLLi) - Black_00105 metaG (SPAdes) (version 2) | ecosystem: Environmental > Aquatic > Marine > Oceanic >... | reverse complement strand
CGAGGGCAAAGGGGCGACCGATCTGGCCATCGGGCTGTCCACCGCCCGGATCATCGAGGCGGTGCTCGGAGACCAGAATCGGGTGCTGCCCATCTCCTCGGTCCAGACCGGCGCCTACGAGTTGACCGATGTCGCGCTGTCGCTTCCCACCCTGGTGTCGAGAGCCGGGGCAGGCCCGGTTCTGGAGGTCCCGCTGGCGGTCAACGAATTGTTGGGTCTGCAGGGTTCGGCCAACACCCTCCGGCAGGCCCGCGACTCGCTCGGGCTTTAGCACCCCTGCCTCCCGCACACCCCCTCCTCAGCGCGAGCGTGCGCGTCTGTTCGCCCCGTTGCGCCGGTGCCGATGCGCAGGCTCGCGCCGGAATTGCGGGTGTCTTCGCGGCCCAGCCCGCCTAAAATCGGGGCATGCAACGCCTCAAGACCTCTGTGGCCTACGCCTTGGCGATGGCGGCCGCACCGTTGGCCGCACTGATCGCTCCGGCTCACAGCCTCGCCGATGACGGCTGCGGGCCAGGCATGTACTTCAACATCGAGAACAACCAGTGCCAGTACTACGCCGTCATCGGCCCCGCAGGTCCGGGACCACTCGGCCCCGGACCCGTGGGACCAGGCCCGGTGGGACCCGGACCTGTCGGACCCGGACCTGTCGGACCCGGACCTGTCGGACCCGGACCTGTCGGACCCGGGCCTGTCGGACCGGGCCGGTAACGCCCACCGACTCGTTCACGTCGCCTGCTGGGCGCGGCCATAACGCCCGCACGGTGACGGCATTTGCTTCATCATTTCGGCATGCAGAACATGCAGATAACCGAACTCGCTGCCGACCTAGCCCGAGATGAGGAGGCCGGCGATTACCCGGCGGTGATCGACGGCGTGCGCGAGATGCTCGCGCTCGACGCGACGGCAATCGCCGATCCATGGATCAAGGGCTGGGTGGGCCGACGCTGGCGGGACCTGTTCCTGCAGGAAGCTGTCAAGGACGACAAGGCGGTGGACTATGCCTCCAAACCGGCTCTGCTGGCACCGGTGCCGCTACCGTCGATCCTGAAGCGGACAAATCCGCGCCAAGCCATCGCCGAACGCTTCCTCAAGGATGCCCCCGCCAGCGAGTGGCAAGCGGAAATGCCTCCAGCCCAGTACAACTCGATCGAGAACACCACCTTGATGCTGTGCGGTGGCCTACTGACCGGACTGTTGTTCCCTGGGGCGCATGCCTTTCCGGTGGAGGCCGATCAGCTTTACCAAGACCGGGGTTGGCGCACCATCCGGGCCGACGTGCACCCCATGCGGTCGTGTGGGGCCAACGAAGCCGATATCGAGGCCGCTTTTCGGGGCGAAGGACTCGACGCCGCCATGGCGCCGATCACCGATCCGGAGCCACCGGACAACGTCTTCATGCTCGGCTATAGCAAGGGCACGCCGGATATCCTCTCGTTCCTCGTCAACCACCCCGACTACCACGACCGGATCAAGGGTGTGTTCAGTTGGGCGGGCGCCGTCGGCGGCTCCTACACCGCCGACGGAATCTACGGCCAGATCAAGGACCTTCCCACCGAAGGATCCTACGAATACGTCAGCAAGCTGCTGAGCGTGATCAGTCCCGCCATGCTGAACCAGGTCGGGGTGCGCCGGCTCGACGAGTACGACGTCAAGGGCGCGATGAACGACCTGCGCACCGACGTTCGCGAGGCGTTCAACCGGAAGCACGCGGGTTACCTCGACAGCATCGGCATCCCGATCTTCGCCATCACCGGCGCCACCACCCCCCTGGAGGTTCCTAATATCCAGTTCATGGACGCCGTGCGACTGAGCCAGCACGACGCCAACAACGACATGCAGCTCACCCAGCGCCAGGCGCTGCTGCCGATCGGGATGAACACCCATGTCGCGATGGCCCACGCCCACCACTGGGATATCGCGTACGCGGCGTTCCCACTGGCCATGCGCGCGATGAGCCCCAACCTGGAAAACCGGTGGCCCCGGTATGCCGCACTGGTCGCCAGCTGGGAACTGCTCGCGGAGTTGGGCCTGATCGATTGATCGCTGTCGGATAGGTTTAGGCGCGAGGACGAAGGGAACAAACCGATGACACGACTGCTGGCACTGTCAGCCGGCGCGGTGGCGGTTCTCGCTTTCACCGCACCCGCAGCGCACGCCGAGCCGGATCCGAATCCGCAGCCGGGCTACGACGCCGTCACCTACCTGATCGGCAAGTGCTGGAATCCCAGCATGCCGGTGGAGCAGGAGCCCACCCAACTGCAGTACAACTGTGACGGCACCTCCTCGATGGAGAACATGACATGGACGTCGTGGGGGGCCGACGGCGCGAGCGGCACCGGCACGGACAACTCGGTGGAGTGCCAGCCCAATTGCGCCATGGGCCCGCGGCTGTTCAACCCCATCGTCGTCCGCGCCTGGAACCCCAAAACGGTCGAGGGCTGCCCGCCGGAACTGCAGTTCTACAGCGATCTCACCGTTGCCTACCCACAGGGCGTTCCGCCGTGGGTCAAGCCCGGCACGCAGTGGGCGCCGGACACCTACTTCACGACTGTCGACGGCATGCCGGCGGTGCACTTCATCAACCAGGGCGCCTACAGCTGCACTCCGCTGGACCGCTAGTCCGGATCGGGCAGCCGCAGACAGCGGCATGCCAGTAGGGCGAGGTCACCGGCGACGTCCCTGGCGTCCCGGGTTGGGGTAAGAATATGGCTAAGGCCCAGCCGCACAACACTTTCCACCATCAACCGAACATCCTCAGGGTTCGCCGATGGCCACTGCTCGCCAACCCATTCGCCTAATACCTCCACCGCGTGGCCGATCAGCGGCTCACCGCGGATCGTCAGCAGCGACAGCAGCGACACGTCACCGCCATTGGCGGGTGTCAGCGTCAGGATCGTCTGCAGCAGCGGATTATCGTGGGCGACCACCAGCATGTACTGGGCGGCTGCGGCCACACCGGCGGCGAGGTCGCCGGGATGCTCGGCCAGCAATACCCGCATGCCCTCGAAGAACTCCGCCGTCTCCCGCATGACCAGCGCATTGCCGAGGTCGTCCTTGGTGCCGAACTCGGCATGCAGACTCTGTCGGCTGATACCGACCTCGGTCGCGATGGCACCCATCCGGACCGCCCCCCAGCCCCGGTCGAGCACGACGTCGCGCGCGGCGTCCAGCGCCAGATCGCGCAGCCTCGCCCGTCCATACGCTCGGGTTTCGGCGCGGAGGTCGACGACAGACATGGCACAGAGTCTAGCTGAGACGACACCATAGGGCCGGATGTCGACATTGGTTGACATTTTCGATTTTATGTCGGACGCTGGAGTGACACCGACCACCCTTGGAGACATCATGACCGCGATCCTGACGCGTGCGGAGCGCCCTTACGACCCCGCCGACATCTCATCCCCGGAGTTCTGGGCGGGCAACGCCAAGGACCGCGAGAAGGTCTTCGCTGAACTGCGGGCGAACCGGCCCATCTCCTGGCACCGTCCGGTCCAGAACGGGTTGTTCGCGGATCCCAACGACCAGGGCTTCTGGGCCATCGTGCGGCATGCCGACCTGGTCGAAGTCACCCGGCGACCACAGGACTTCCTCTCCGGCGAGGGCATCTTGTTCGAGTCGATGCCCAAGGAGTTGCTCGACGCCGGCCAGGGATTCATCGCGATGGATCCCCCGCGGCACACCAAGATCCGCCGCCTGGTGGCGGCAGCCTTCACACCCAAGCAGCTGGCCCGCATCGATGACCACATCGTCGGCAATGCCCGCCGTATCGTCGACGATATCGCCGACAAAGGCCAGATCGACTTCGTCTCCGACGTGGCAGCGCTGGTCCCGATGCACAACATCTGTGACATGGTCGGCATCCCCGAGGAGCACCGCCGCACGATCGCCTACGAGTCGCAGTTCCCGGACGGCTGGCGTGATCCCCGGCTGCTGCAGGGCGCCGAACCGCTGGCGCGGGTTGCGCAAGCGATCCTCACCGTGCACGGCATAGCCATGGGGTTGGTTGAGGCCCGCCGCCGCAAGCCGGAAAATGACCTGGTCACCGCGCTGGTCCAGGCCGAGGTCGACGGTGAGCGACTCAGCGACGAGGAGATCTCGTCGATCTTCTTCCTGCTGATCATCGCCGGCAACGACACCACCCGGCAGTCCATCAGCCATGGCATGAAGGCACTCACCGATTTTCCCGAGCAGCGGGCCTGGCTGATGGAGGATCTCGACGCCCGCCTACCGATCGCGGTCGAGGAGATCATCCGCTGGGCAACGCCGATCATGACCTTCCGCCGGACCGCTGCCCACGACACCGAACTGGGCGGCCACCACATCACCGCGGGCGACAAGGTGATCCTGTTCTACTCCTCGGCCAATATGGATACCGAGGTCTTCGACCACCCCGAGCAGTTGAACCTGTCGCGGTCGCCGAACAAGCACGTGGCCTTCGGCGGCGGCGGCATCCACCACTGCCTCGGCGCACAGTTGGCCCGCCGTCAGATCAATGCCACCTTCCGCGAACTGCTGACCCGGCTGCCCGATATCCACACTGTCGGCGAGCCGGAACTGGGTAACGGGAACTTCTTCCATACCGTGATGTCCATGACCGCACAGTTCACCCCCGAGACGTCGAAGGCCGCGGCCCGATGAAGATCGTCGTCGACCGGAACCTCTGCTCCTCGATCGGCCTGTGTGAGGCGACCGCATCCGACATCTTCGAAATCAGGCCCGACGGTGTGCTGCACATCCTGCTCGACGACATCCCCGAGGACCGGCGGATCGATCTCGAGCAGGCCTGCGAGAACTGCCCCACCCAGGCACTCAGCATCCAGGAGTGATCAGCCCGCCCCCTCGGGCGCCAGCTGCCCCATCGGCGGGAACAGCGACCGGGCGGGCGCAATCCACGCCGCCACCCGCTCCTCGGCATTGGAGTTGGCCCCGCCGCATGCCGAACCCTCCAGCGTGGGCCCGCCCTCGCTGACCGACAGCGCGAAACCGGTTCCGCCGGTGCAGCCCTGCTCGGGCTCCTCGATGACGATGCCGTCGAGCTCGCCGATGGTGTTCCTCAGCTGTTCCCAGACCCCGGGAGGCGTCGGCGCGGTCCGGTCGGCGAGCACCGTCCCGTAGCTGTCGACGACGATGCGGGCGGTATTTCGGTCGACGGTGATCACAAAGCTGCGGTGGTACGGCGGCGGCACCGAGGAGTCCCGGAAGGCGTAGGTCACCGTCGCATCGGCGGGAAGGCCAGCGGCGGTCGGGGGTTGGCTCACTGGTCGCTCGCTCTCCTCGGGGCGGGCCGTGCACGCCGCCATCGACAGGATCAGCGCGGCCATCAGGACGCAGATCGGTGACAGGCGGAGCACTCGGCGCTTCACCGCACCAGTTTCCGCTATCCCGCTGGATCGGCTAACGGTAGGTTCACTGCCCATGCGCACCGCCAGCACCCGCGAGGACCTGCAACACCGCATCGAGGAACGCAGGCGACGCCTTACAGACTCCCGCGCACTGAGCCCGATCGCGGCGGTTCTGGCCCGCTTCAAGGATATTGACGGCGGCACCCAGGGTGTGTTGATGTCAGTGCAACTGTTCACCGTGGTGATCCCACTGATGATCCTCGGTTTCAGCTATTTCAGCGGCTTCGCCGAGAACGCCAGTCCGGGTACCGTCTGGATCCGCGAACTGGGTTTGGACGGACCCACCAGCGAGACCGTCCGCGATGCATTCGGCGACACCGCGGGGCTGAAGTCGTATTGGACCCTGCTCGGGATCGCCGCGTTTCTGGTGTGGGGCATCCCGATGTCGATCATGGTCGCGAGCATGTTCGCCAAGGCGTGGCAGCGCGAACAGTTCGGCGCCGGCCAGCGGCTGGCCCGCGGCACGCTCTGGTTCATCCTGTATCTGACGATGATCGTGCTACGCGAGCGAATCGCCTACGGGGCCGACTACACCGGCGCCACCCAACTGCTGATGTTCATCACCGCCCTGATTCCGGTGTGGGTGTTCTGGTCGCTGACACCGGTGGTGCTGGTGCGCGACGGCGGACACGGCCTCAAATATCTTGCGCTGGCCGGACTTGCCGGAGTGGTGATCGACGGAATCATCATCCCGGTGGCGGGACGGCTGATCTTCCCCGCGGTGATCGACGCCTGGACCGAGTTCGGCCCGATCGGCGTCGCGATGGCATTGATGACCTGGTGCGGGGTGCTGGGCACCGGATGGGTGATCACCGCCTGCGTCGGGGCGGTGCTGTGGGAGCGCACCGCCCCGACCCAGACGGTCATCGAGGCGCAGACCGCGACGGCCTGAGGACGGCGGGTCTACTCCCCCATGGCCGCTTGGCGATCCTCGTCGGTGAAGCCGGCGCTGAAGAACCCGCCGGCGCGGCCGTCCGAGATAACCGCAGTGGTCAACTTGTAGGCAAGTGAATTGGTGCCGTAGTCCTTGTCGTTGTAGGTCATCGCGAACCTGGCGTCCACTCCCATCCGCCGCCCGACCCCGACGGCATCAATATTGGCGCCGAGGAAGATGAACTCCCAGCCGTAGACCTCCCGCTGCTGGGTGATCAGACGCTGCACATCGTCCCAATTCCATTGTTGGCTGGCGTTTTCCATGCCGTCGGTCATGATCAGGCAGACCACCTGACCGGGGCGCTCATGCTCGGGCAGTGCCGAGAGTTGCTGTCCCACTTCGGTGATGAACCGTCCGGCGGCATCGAGCAGCGCCGTCATCCCGCCCGGCTCGACGGTGAAATCCGGCACCGCGTCGATATCGGTGGGCGGGTAAAGCACCTCGTAGGCGGTGTCGAACTGAGCCAGCGTCACCTGACAGCGGCCGGGATTGCCGCGCTGCTCCTCGATGAGTTCGCGCCAGCCGTCCTCGGTGGCCTCCTTCGACTGCGACATCGAACCGGAGCGGTCGAGCAGTGCGGCGATCAGGGTCTTGGTGGGATCGGTCATGGGCACCTTCCAGTTGGGTCGACGAAGGCCGGCACAAGGCATGGGGAATGGACCCCCGATAACGTTGAGAAAGCCCCCGACAGTGAATTCGCGGCCATCGAACCGGCCACGGCTGATAGCCCAATTATAGCGTCTAAGCTGCACTTTTGCACTCACGAAGAGCAGGTGGAGTAGGTCAACCCCTACCGGATTCCGCCCCGCCCGAGCGGCCATCCTCTCGGCGGGGTGAACATAGGTTTCCAGCCAGTTGAACATCTGCTGTCGGGTGGGTTCACCCGCCTGGACCGGGCCCAGGAACCAGCGACACTGCGTTCGTGATCCGTGCCCTCTGCGCCGCCGCCGCGGTGCTCACCCTGTCAGCATGTTCGAGCAATCCCCCGGCGCCCTCCACAGCCGGCACCAACGACGGCTCGGCCACCGCCACGAGCACTGCCGCCGTGGCCGACGGAAGCGTTCCGGCCCTCGACCGGGCCGGCTGGACCGAGTCGGTCTACAAGACCCTCACCGAGACGATCATCGGTTCGGCCGGGCAGGGCAAGATCGTGGTCTTCGATTTCGACAACACCACTCAGGCCCGTGATATCGGTGAGGCCGTGCTGGCGCAGGTGCAGCAAGCCAAGGTCATCGACCCGGCGTCGCTGAGTCCGGCGATGTTCCCGCCGTTCACGACCTCCGGCGGCGAGCCGATGACGATCACTGAGGGCGTGTCCGACTACTACGAAGCCGTCCTGGACTCCGCCGGCGACGCCGACCCCTTCCGCGAATACTCCTCCCTCCCGATGCCGGCGACGGCGTTCACCGGTCGCACCCTCGCCGACTTCCTGGCCCAGACCGCCACTGTCTACGACAACGGCGCCGGCGCCAAAGATCTGACGTCCAACGATGAGTCGACGATCCTCGGCGCCGGCCGGCCCTTCATCTACCCGCAGATGGCCGACCTGTACGGCAACCTCCGCGGCAACGGCTACGACGTTTGGGTGGTCTCGGCCGGCGTCGGGTGGGCGGTGCGCTGGATGGTGCAGAACGCCGTCAACCCGGCCATCGTGGCCAAGTACGGTCCCGACGCGGCCCTGCCGATGGATCACGTCGTCGCCATCACCACCCTGCTCAAGGACCGCGAGACCGGAAAGCTGGTGTCGGATTACCAACTCACCCACCAGGCACCCGATGCCCGCTACATCAACCTGGAACCCACCCGGATGACGCAATTGGAGATCACCGCGATTCCCGACGGAGTGGCGTCATGGCGCGGCGGTAAGGCCGGGGCGATCGACAACATCATCACCCGCGGCGAGCTGTTCATGGTCGCCGGTGACTCGATGGGCGATGTCGAGATGCTCGCTCGTGCCACCAACCGGCTGGTGATCAGCCGGATGAACAAACCTGCTCTGGCCGAGGGCTTCGCCGACGAGATCGCCAAGGCCCCGGACGCGAACTGGATGCTGCAACCCACGATCAACTCCGCACCCGTCGGCTTCCTGGAGACCAAATGCCAGATGGCCGACAAGACCGCCGGCAACGCCGACCTGACGGCTGCGACCGACAAGTCCCTCGGGGTCCTCGACGGGACCGGCCGGCTGGGTTCGTTCACCAGCTGCTGAAGATCTATCCACTGACACGAGGGAATTCATATGGTGGCCCTGGCTTTTGGCCGGATGACCGTTGCCGTGGGCGTCGCGCTGCTGACGCTCACCGCATGCAGTACCCGCACCCAGGACAGACCCGCCGCAGCGGAATGCGCCCCGGAGAACCAGCGTTACTGTGCGGCTGCGGTCGGCGATCTGCTGGACGTCACCCTCGCCGACCTGCGGCCCACCCAACCCTCGCTGGGCTATGACGAGGTCTACTACCGGTTGGGCCGCTACACCCTCGGCGAGGGCGCCGCAGACCAGTTGCTGGACCAGTGGTGCGTGACCAACGGCCAACAGGGTCTGGCGTCCGCCACACCCGGTGCCACGATCTCCGACCCCGCGTCATTCACCTGCGCGGTGGCGGTCGGTGCGGAGACCGACGAGTCGAGAATCCCGATGAAGACCGTGGTCATCGGTCCGGGTGGACAGCTCTACCTGACCGATGGCCACCACACGCTGACCTCGTTCTGGGAGGCGCCCGGCGGCGGCCCGGACACCCGGATACGGCTGAGGGTCACCGGGAATCTGTCATCGTCGGAGCCGGACGCGTTCTGGTCGGAGATGGTCGAGCGCGGCTGGACCTGGCTGCAGGATGCCGACGGTAAGCCGGTAGCGCCCGATGCCCTACCGAAGAGCCTGGGCCTCAAGCAGTTCGGCAACGATCAGTACCGCGGCGCGTTGTACTTCGTCCGCGACGTCGGCTACCGCCAAGACGATGACAGCCCCGCCTTCCAGGAGTTCTACTGGGGCCGGTGGCTGCGCGACCAGACCGACCCCGATCTGCGGCCGGCTGACTTCACCCTCACCGACACGGCGTCATACCAGACCCTGATCGGCAACGTCGGCAGGGCGATGGTCGCGCTCAGCGACACCACCGAGATCGCCAACGGCCAGGACGCGAAGAGCCTCGGCAAACTGGAGGCCTTCGGGCAGAAGGCCTTCGACGCGCTGCCGGCTCCCATCGGCTCGGAGAAGCCCGGAAAGTTGGCCTACGCGATCGCCTACAAGGCGACCCTCTGAGCTCCCCTGCCAACGCTGGGACCAGCGCAGACCGCATGTCCCCTATGGTTTAAGCATGCAGCCGTTGCCTCCCGGACCCCGTCTGCCTACTGCGGTACAGACCGCGATCGTGCTGCGGCACTGGCCGCGATTCGTCAAATGGGCGCAACGCCGCTACGGGGACCTGTTCACCGTGCGCATCGCGTCAGTGGGCAAGGTCGTGTACCTGGCGAATCCGGCAGATATCAAGACCGTGTTCGCCGGGGATCCGGCGGTCTTCCACGCCGGGGAGGCCAACGCGATGCTGGCCGGCATGATCGGCGATAGTTCGGTGCTGCTGCTCGACGACGACCTGCACCGCGACCGCCGTCGGCTGATGATGGCACCGTTCGCCCGTGAGGCCGTCGCCCGGCAGGGCGGGGTGATGGCCGAGATCGCCGCCGAGAACATCGCCGGCTGGCCGGTGGCCGTGGACTTCCCGGTAGCCCCGAAGATGTCCGAAATCACCCTGGAAGTGGTCCTGCGGACCGTGGTCGGGGCCAGCGACTCGGACCGGCTGGCCGCGCTGCGGGCGGTGATGCCGCGGGTTCTGGGCATGGGTCCGTGGGCGACCCTGGCGATCGGTAACCCGCGGCTGATGCGGCACCTGCCGTGGCGCTACGTACGCCGGCGCATCGAGCAGGCCGACCGGCTGCTGTTCGCCGAGATCGCCGACCGCCGCGCCGACCCGAATCTGGCAGCGCGCACCGATGTGCTGTCCATGCTGGTCCGCGCCGCCGACGAGGACAACCGGCAGATGACCGACCGGGAACTGCGCGATCAGCTGATGACCCTGCTGGCCGCCGGCCATGACACCACCGCCACCTCGCTGTCCTGGGCCCTGGAGCGGCTGACCCGACATCCCGGCATTCTGGCCAAGTCGGTGGCGGCCGCCGAGGCCAGCGCCGCCGGTGACCCGGCCGGTGACGAGTACCTCGATGCGATCGCCAAGGAGACACTGCGCATCCGCCCGGTGGTCTTCGATGTGGGCCGGCTGCTGAAAGCGCCCGTCGATATCGGCGGCTACCACCTACCGGCCGGGGTGATGGTCGCCCCCGGCATCGGCCTGGTGCACGCCAGTCCCGCGCAGTACCGCGATCCGGAGACCTTCGATCCCGACCGGATGATCGGCGCCACGCTAGGACCCACCACCTGGCTGCCGTTCGGCGGCGGCAACCGGCGCTGCCTGGGCGCGACGTTCGCGATGGCCGAGATGCGCATCGTGCTGCGCGAGGTGCTGCGCCGGGTGGAGTTGGCCACCACCACGGCGGCCGCCGAACGCCAACGGGTCCGCCACGTCATCCTGGAGCCGCACCGCGGCGCGGTGATCCGGGTCCGCTCCCGGCGCACCCCGGTACCGCCCGTCGACGCCGGCGGTCCGGCCGCACCAGCGGCCCAGTGCCCCGCCGTCCACTAGCCGCCGGAGCACGGCCGGCAACGTGACACGATGGCGCCGTGCGCGCCTTCGCCTGCCCAGCCTGCAACGCCTTCACCCCTTTCGAGTCCGACCGCTGCCCGTCCTGTGCTTTCAGCCTCGGTTTGCACCTGCCGAGCCGCTCGATGATCGCCCTCGATGGCGGTGCGACCGTGGTGGACGGGACGCCGTGGCTTCGGTGCACCCAGGCCGGGCCGCTGGGCTGCAACTGGCTGGTTCCCGCCGACGGCGATCCCGCAGCGCGGGGGCGCTGCCCGTCCGACACCCTGATCCGCCGCAAGCCCGACGCCGATGACACCCTCGCCCGGGAGAAGCTGGTCCCCACCGCCGCGGCACTGCGTCGGCTGGTCTTCCAGCTCACCGAGCTCGGGCTGCCGGTCGAGCCGTACTGGCGCCGCGACGGCGGTCTGGCGTTCGACCTGCTGTCCAGCTATAGCACCGGGGAGAAGGTCACCATCGGCCACGCCAACGGGGTCATTACCATCGATCTGGTGGAATCCCTTGACGCATATAGGGAATCACTGCGGGTACGGCTCGGGGAGCCGTACCGGACGATGCTCGGTCACTTCCGACACGAGGTCGGACACTACTACCAGAACATCCTGATCGAGACCGGCCCGGGCGCGACGCAGTATCTGGAGCGCTGCCGGGAACTGTTCGGCGACGAACGTGCCGACTACTCCGAGGCGATCACGCGGCATTACACCTTCGGGGCGCCGGCGGACTGGCAGGAGTCGTTCATCTCCGAGTACGCCACCATGCACCCGTGGGAGGACTTCGCCGAGTGTTTCGCCCACTACCTCCACATCACCGACACCCTCGACACCACCCGCGAGGCCGGCATGGTGCTGCACGCCGACCGGGTGCGCTTCAGCGCACCACATGACATCGCGCCACGGGAGTCCTACGCCGGCCTCACGATCGGGCACCTGCTGTCCGATTGGAGGTGGATCGCGCTGTTCTTCAACCGGGTCAACACCGCGATGGGCAAGAACCCGCTGTACCCGTTCGATATCGGCGCCGTAGTCGCGGACAAACTGGGATTCGTGCACCAGGTGGTGGCGGAGGTGGGGTCACGGTCGCCTGCGGCGACGCCACGTACCGTGGAAGGTGAATCCCTACCGGAGTTCAGGAGATGACTGTGACAATGCGAGTGGTCGTCGGCTACGACGGTTCCCCGGCCGCGGCCGCCGCCATCGACGCGGGTGCGCTGCTGTTTCCCGGGGCGCACGGATGGATCACCTATTTGTGGGTTCCGCCGTTCGCCAGCGAGCAGGTCCGCAAGCGACTGTGGGCCCAGGCGCGCAACATCGACGACCTGATCGCGGCCGAGGATCGGGAGGGTGAGCGTGAGGCCCGCCGGATTACCGCGATGGGGGTGACCCTGGCCACTGCAGCGGGGTGGGATGCCGAGCCCCTGCTGGAGCGCACCTACGCCGCGGAGGGAACTGCGATCGCGCAGATCGCGGAGAAGCTGGATGCCGACGCGGTGGTGGTGGCGGCCCGTGGGCTGGGCGGCACCGATGCGGTGCTGGGCAGCGTGTCGGACATGGTGGTGCATTACTGCTCGCGGCCGGTCCTGGTGGTGCCGCATCCGCTGCTGTCCACCGAGTACGACGTCCTTCCGGACGGCCCGGTGGTGGTCGGTTGGGACGGCTCGGATGGTTCCTATGCGGCGTTGGAGACCGCCGAGCGGCTGTTCCCGGGACGCCGGATCACGGCGGTGTCCGTCGAGGACGCGGCCGACGTCCCCGCGCCTCCCGGATCCGGTCCGGACGGTCGGGTCGGGCATGTGCATATCGGCCGCGGCCGGGGCCGCCAGGCCCGGGCCACCGCCAACGCGGTGGTCGCGGCGGCCGATGACCAGGGTGCGGCCGTAGTTCTCGTCGGTTCGCGAGGACGTTCGGCGGTTCGGGAGATCGTTCTGGGCAGTGTGGCGATGGGCGTGCTGCACGGCAGCCACCGGCCGGTCATGGTGGTACCGAACCGATCTCGGTCGACCGAGGAGTAAGCGCCGACCTACGGGATCGAACCCATTTCTCCAACCCGACGACCGCACTGATACCTGCCGCGATCGCGACGATGCGCAGCCAGACTTCCAGTCCGATCGGAGCGGTCTGGAAGACGGTGTTCATCGCCGGCAGATAGGTGATGAGGATCTGGGCCAGTGCCTGCACCACCACCCCGACGATCAACCAGCGGTTGCTGAAAAAGCCGATGCGCCAGACCGATCGGGTCAGCGACCGGCAGCTGAACAGATAGAACGCCTCCACCACCACGAAGACATTCAGCGCCGCGGTGCGGGCCTCCGCCAGCGACGCCCCGTTGTCCAACTCCCATTCGAACAGCCACCAGGATGCGGCCACCAGCAGCCCGGACACCAGCAGGATCCGACCGACCAGGGCCCGGGTCAGCAGCGGCTGACCCGGATCACGCGGCGGCCGGGTCATGATGCCGGGCTCCTTGGGCTCGAAGGCCAGCATCAGCCCGAGTGCGACGGCGGTGGTCATGTTGATCCACAGGATCTGGGTGGGCAGGATCGGCAGGGCCGTGCCCAGTGCGATCGCCACCAGGATCACCAGTCCCTCACCGATATTGGTGGGCAGCGTCCAGGTGATGAACTTGGTGAGGTTGTCGAAGACCCCCCGGCCTTCCTCCACCGCCGCTTCGATGGTGGCGAAGTCGTCATCGGTGAGCACCATGTCGGCGGCGTCCTTGGCGACCTCGGTGCCACCGCGGCCCATGGCGACCCCAATACTGGCCTGCCGCAGTGCCGGAGCGTCGTTGACGCCGTCGCCGGTCATTGCCACGACGTGACCGCGCTCTTGCAGTGCCTCGACCAACCGCAGCTTCTGTTCCGGCGACACCCGGGCGAACACACACGCTCGGTCGACGGCCTCCGGCAGATCCTCCGACGGCAGCGCGGCCAACTCCGCCCCGGTCAGCACGTCCACGCCGGACGGCCCGGCGCTGTCGAGGACGCCGACATCGGTGGCGATCGCGCTGGCGGTGCCGGCATGGTCGCCGGTGATCATCTTGACCGCGATTCCGGCCGAATGACAGGCGGCCACCGCCGGCCCGGCCGCGGCACGAGGCGGATCCAGCATGGCCTGAAGGGCGGTGAAGGCCAGCGTTCCCGGCAGTGCACGCTCATCGAAATCCGCAGGATCGGCGTCCCTGCACACTGCCGTGGCCAGCACCCGAAATCCCTGTGCGGCAAGCTGTTCGGCGGCAGCCAGCACCGCGGCTCGATCCAGCGGCCCGAGCCGGCCGTCATCACCCATCTGGGTGTCGCACATCTGAAGCATCCGCTCCACCGACCCCTTCACCAGCACCACGTGCCCGCTGTCGTCGAGCAGGTGCAGGGTGGCCATGTACTGGCGCTCGGAACTGAACGGGATCGTCGCCAGTCTCGGCGCGGTCCGCACGTCACGGACGAGTTCGGGGCCGGCCTTGGTCGCGGCCACCAGCATGGCGGCCTCGGTGGGATCGCCCACGATGGACCAGCCGTCGGCGTCCTCGGACAGCGCCGAGTCGTTGCACGCCGCTCCGGCCAGCAGCGACCACCGCAGGGCGGCCGCGGTATCCACCGACACCGGGGTACCGTCGCCGTCGATCAGGGCACCCTCGGGGGCATATCCGCTGCCGGTGATCCGGACTGAGGCCTGAGGTGTCCAGATCTCCCGGACCGTCATCTGATTCTCGGTCAGAGTGCCGGTCTTGTCGGCACAGATGACAGTGGTGCTGCCCAGGGTCTCCACCGCGGGCAGCCGACGAATCACCGCCCTGCGCTTGGCCATTCGCGCCACCCCGATCGCAAGGGTGATCGTGACGGCGGCCGGAAGGCCTTCGGGGATGGCGCCTACGGCCAGCGCAACCGCGGCGGTGAACGTCTCGACCGCGTCCTGCCGGCGCAGCAGGCCTGCAGCGAAGGTCAGCGTCGCCAGGGCCAGGATGGCGACGGTCAGGATCTTGCTGAACTTGGACAGTTTCGCGGTCAGCGGGGTGGCCAGCACCTCGGCGGCGCCGACCAGTCGGTGGATCTCGCCGATCTCGGTCTCGGCCCCGGTGGCCGCCACGATCCCGGCCGCGCTGCCGGCTGTGACCAGGGTGCCGGAATAGATCATGTTGAGGCGGTCGGCGACCGGCGTGGGTTCGGGCAGCACCCCGTCGTCCTTGGCCACCGACAGCGATTCGCCGGTCAGCGCCGACTCGTCGACCCGCAACTCGGTCTGCCGCAGCAACCGGATATCGGCCGGCACCTTGTCGCCGGCCTCGACGAGCACCAGATCACCCGGTACCAGGTCGTCGGAGGCGACCGTGCGTTGCCGGCCGTCGCGCACGACCTTGGCCTCCGTTCGCACCATCGCATGCAGGCTCTGCAGGGCCGCTTCGGCCTTGGACTCCTGGATGAAACCCACGATCGCGTTGATCACAACCACCGCGAGGATGACCGCCGAATCGACGTACTCGTGCAGGGCGGCGGTGACCGCGCCGGCGACCAGCAGGACGTAGATCAGCGGGTGGTGGAACTGGCGCAAGATTCTCACCAGGATTCCGGCACCGCGCGGGGCGGGCAGCGTATTCGGCCCGAAACGCTCCAGGCGCTCCCGGGCCGCATCGGCGGTCAACCCGCGGTGGGAGTCGGTCTCCAGAAGCAGGACGACTTCGTGGGCTGCCAGGGCGTGGTGCGGATCGGCCGCGGCGGCCGGTGCACCCATCAGCTCACCCCCTTCAGCGGTCGGCTGCGCCGACTGTCGGGTCCGCATCCTCCGGTCCGATCACCAGCACCGGCACCGCGGAACGCTCGACGAGGTCGGTCGACACGCTGCCCAACATCCGGGCCGATCGGCCATTTCCTCGTCGCGCCACGACGAGCAGATCCATATCCTGGTCTTCGGCGAACCGGCGTAGTGCCGGTCCGGGCGGACCGGTCAGCACCTCGGTGTGCACTCCCCCGGCCACCCGAACTTCCGCAGCCACCTCCGCCAGTCGCCGCGCGGCGTCATCGACGCCGCCCGGTGTGACGGCCTCGGCCACGTCGAACGGGACGACCTCGGCCAGGACCAGCAGCCCGCAGCGCGGCCCGAACAGTTCGATCACGGTATCCAGCGCACGGCTGGAGTGGGTCGAGCCGTCCAAGCCGACCAGCACCCGGGGGCCGGTAGCCCCGTCGGCCCGGGCCGGGGGCTCACCCGTCGGGCCGAACTCCGCGACCCCGGGGCGCCGACGGATCCGCTCCAGGGCGATGGGCACGAACAACGGCCCCAGTGGCAGCGCGATCAACACCCACATCGGGTCGTAGCCACGCCGGGCCATCACCAGGCCGGACAGCAGACCCGCGAGAGGCCAGGCAACGGCCAGAATCACCACGACCGTTGTGCTCACATCCCCCACTGTGCCCGATCAGCGGCGCGACGACCAGATTCGACCGGACCGACCTGGTGGGGTCTTTGGTCCTCACCTGCCTCGCCGGCAGGGCGCGGTCAGCACTGGTGCGGCTCGGCCCCGCTGAGTAATGCCTGGTCGAAGCGGTGCGCGACGCTCTTGACCGACGCCATGAAGCCGTCGAGGTCGACTCGCCGGCCCGCCAGCCAGGTGCCCAGCACCTGCATGGTGTCCTGCAGCAGAGCCGGATCGACGGTGTACGGGTCGGTGTTGAGGAGCACGAGGTCGGCCAGTTTGCCCACCTCGATCGAACCGATCTCGTGGTCGCGCTTCTGCTGCCAGGCCGCGTTGATGGTGTGCGCTTCCAGCGCCTCGTGCAGGGAGAGCGACTGCTCGGGCCCGTGCACGGTCCCCGAGGCACTGCGCCGGGTGACCGCGTTCTGAATGTTGAGCCACGGCAGCGGGGGCGAGAGATAGCCGTCATTGTGGAACGTCGGCCTGACCCCGCCGTCATAGGCGTCGCGGTAGGGCTGCCAGCGCGCCCCGAAGGACGGCTCGAAGATCACCCCGTCGTACAGATCGCCCCAGTACAGCGATTGGAACGGTGACATCGAGGCGGTGATCCCCAGTTCACCGGCACGCACGCACTGTTGGCGGCTCGGGGTGGAGAAGTGCTCGAGTCGCCAGCGGTGGTCGGTACCGGTGAGACCGTGCGCACCCAAGGCCTGCTCATAGCCGTCGAGCACCACGTCGATACCGGCGTCGCCGTTGATGTGGGTGGCGATCTGCAGGTCCTTGTCGACGAACTGACCGATCAGCCTGAGGAATTCATCGGGGGTGTAGTTCAGCACCGACAGGCCGGGCGCGGTGCCGACCGGGACGTCGGCGATCCGGGCGCGTGCCGAATCCAAATATGGCACGCTGATGGCGGCCGTGCCGATCGACGGGCTGCCGTCCATCCAGATCTTGTAGCCGACCCGGCGGATCATCCCGGACAGGTCACCGAAGTCCAGGTCCGCCTGCGCCGAGGGATCGTAGGTGGTCTGGTACAGCGAGTAGCGCACCGGACAGCCGGGCAGCCCCGCCAGCGCCTCCATCGGCGCCCGCAGTTTGGTGATGAATCCGAGGTCCCCGACTGCGGTGAAACCGTTGCGCGCCAATGTCGAGTACCACGCGCCGAGGTTCATCAGCGGCGACGGGACGACCCCGGGCAGAAAGGCGCTGAGTGCCATCAACGTCGCCTGGGTCTCGTAGCCGACACCTCCTGCGGTTCCGTCCGGTCGGCGGCTCCACCGCGCATCGGGGGTGTCCGGCGGCGGGGTGGCGTTGGTCCAGCCGAACAGCCCGGTGGCCCGGGAATTGAAGTACAGGGCGTGTCCGGTGATATCGAAGATGAGCACCGGATGATCGGGGAAGTACTTGTCCAGGCTGGTGCGGTCGGGCATCGGAATGGACAGCAGCAGCCGGTCCAGGCCGTTGAACAGCAGAGGCTGACCGACCGGTGTCTGCCGGCGCAGCCGGTCGAAGAGCGCCTCGACATCGGCCCAGCTGGGGAAGCCGACGAACGGGGCGATCCATTGCGCGGGCTGCTGACAGAGCACCGCGGCGGGCACCGGATGGTCATGCGCCTGGATGAACCCGGGCATCAGCACCGCCGTGCCCAGGTCGGTGACCGGGGCATCGGGGGCGCCCGACCGGCACTGCGCCAGCGAACCGACGGCGGCGATGGTCCCGGAGTCGGCATCCACGACCACCGCCTCCGCCCGCGGCTCGGCGGGATTCATCGTGATGACCGATGCGGCTTTGAGAATCATCTGTGCACCCACGGCGACTCCTCTCATCGTCTGCCCCCGATCCTGCCTCAGCCGGCGTACCGACCGGGTGCGCGGGGGTGCAACGATAGGTTTCATGGTCCAGCACCCCGCGAACGGGCCTGCCGGTGATGGCGTCAGGCTCACCAGGACGCTCGGACTGCCCCTGGTCGCCCTCTACGGCCTGGGCAACATTCTGGGCGCGGGTATCTATGTGCTCATCGGGAAGGTGGCCGGGTTCGCCGGATCCAGCACCACGCTGGCCTTCCTGATCGCAATGATCACCGCCGCGATCACGGCGATGTCGTATATGGAACTCTCCGGCCGCTATCCGGTCAGCGCCAGTGTCTCGGTGTACCTGCACCGCGCGTTCGGCAAGCGCTGGCTGTCGGTGGCGATCGGGCTCGGACTGGTCGGCGGCGGGATCGCCTCGGCGGCGGCCCTGGCGCAGGGGTTCGCCGGCTACCTGCGGACCTTCGTCTCGGTGCCGACCCTGGTGGCCAGCGTGGGCCTGCTCGCGGTGATCGGGGCCATCGCGATCAAGGGCATCGGCGAGTCCGCCAGGACCGCGGCGGTGCTGACCGGCTTGGAGGTGCTCGGCCTGCTGCTGATCATCTGGTACGGCAGAAAGGCGTTCACCCAGGTCGATGTCGGTGCCCTCGTCTCGATCGACCCGGCTGTCGGGCTCGGCGGGGTGTTCGCCGGGGCCTTTCTGGCCTTCTACGCCTTCATCGGCTTCGAGGATATGGTCAACGTGTCCGAGGAGACCCGAAACCCCAGCCGGACAATGCCGTTGGCGATTCTGATCGCCCTGGTGGTCTCGACCATCCTCTATCTGCTGGTCGTCATCGTCTCGACCACCGTGGTCTCCCCCGCCGAACTTGCCGGCAGCGATGCGCCACTGACCCTGGTCTTCGAGCGAAGCGGCGCAAGCAATATCGCGGTGTTGAGCCTGATCGGGATGGTCGCGGCCGTCAACGGCGTCATCGTGCAGCTCATCATGGGCTCCCGCATTCTCTACGGAATGGCCCGCGAGGGGTGGCTGCACGGTCGGCTCGCCGTGGTGAACCAACGGTTCAAAACCCCGGTGGCCGCAACGCTTCTGGTGCTCAGCGCCATGATCGTCGGGACCGCGGTGCTTCCGCTGGTGTCGCTGGCACAGCTCACCAGTCTGCTGGTGCTGACCATCTTCACCCTGGTGAACGCATCACTGATCGCCATCAAACGCCGCGGCGGCGAGCACCTCGGATACATCACCGTGCCGAGAGCGGTCCCGTATCTCGGCGTGCTGCTCTGCACGGGCACCATCGCCTTCCAGGTCCTCAACTGGTAGCGGCGGCGGGCGCTAGGGGCTCGACGACAGCGTGCTCTGCGGCTGCTCGAACGTCGGCTGGTTCTCCGACAGGCCGATGCACTGCCCGGTGTTCGCGCCGGTGCACGGAATACCGTCAACCTCGGGCAGTCTGCCGACCTCACCTGGGTCCGAAGAGGTGATCGAACCGGGCTGCAGGTCCGCGCCTTCGGGGTTGATCGGGTTGAAGGTGGTCGGCGTCTGGTCGGGCGCCGGCAGGCAGCCGCCGGTCACCTCGTCGAGCACCTCACCGTCGGGGCAGGACGCCACAGCCGGCAGTGCCGGTGCGCCGTCATAGGCGGCGATGGCACCGATCGGCGCGGCCACGGCCAGGGCGAATCCGCCCGCGAGCAGCAGGCGCCGCGTCGCATTCGTCACAACAGTCATCATCACTCTTTCATTTGGCATCAAGTAAACCCGCAGCATGTGCAGGGGGCGTCGTTGGCTTCATCGCCCTGAACCCACCGGGCGTTACACCCGGGTTCTCACCTCCACGGTAGCCGCAGACGGGGATCGGGACGACCCGCGGTACGAACGTGCACCGTATTTTGGCCAGATCGACGTCATCGGAGCGGCGTTTTGGCTAACCTGCACCCAATGGCGACACCGGAGCACTACCTCGAGCCCAGCGGTCACCGAATCGGCGAGTTGACCCCCGATGACCTGGAACTCCAACGGTATCTGCTGGACCTGTCGCTACAGCCGATCGACCGATTCGACGGGTTCTCCCATATCGAGCAGTACCTGCTGTCGGCGTTGCGCTATCAGCTGAACTACACCTGCTATGCCCTTGCGCTCGCGCAGTACAACTACGCCCCGGCCTTCACCGGCTACCTCGCCGAGGCCCAGGCCAACACCATCGAGAAGATGCGCGACAAGCGGGTGTGGGGATACTGGGCGCACGAATGCCTGGTCGGCTATCAGCGCTGGAACCCCGATCCGATCGTCTTCGCCAACGTGATGTACACCGGGTTCCTCGGCGTGATGATCGGCCTGTTCGAAACCCTCAACGACACCCGATTCTCCGAACCCGGCGCCTTCACCCTGCGCTGGAGTGAGGACACCGAGTACGTCTACGACTTCGCCTCGCTGTGCGAGGCGATCGTGCACAACATGGATATCAGCGGCCACGGTCCGCTCTATCCGTGCGAGCCCCGGCTGATCTACCCGATGTGCAACGCCTTCTCGCTGTCCACCCTGATCATGCATGACCGACTGCACGGCACCGACTTCTCCGCCGACCGGACCGAGCAGATGGCGCAGGCCTTCCGCACGCACCGTTACCTGCGCCGCGACAATCGGTTCATGGCGGCGCGCGGGCCGCTGAAGTTCTTCATGGGTCCCTCGGTGGGCAATGACGGGGTGATGTCGTACTGGCTGCATTTCGCCATGCCAGAGCAGGCCGGGAAAACCTGGGAGAACCTGCGGCAGAACCTGGTTCGCATCACCGACGATGATGTCAAAATCGAGGCGACCAGTTGGGAGACACTCGATCCCGGCAACTACAGCCGGGGTACCGGAATGAGCCGGGTCTCGGTGATGGCCGCCGCCAAAGAACACGGCGACGGCGAGTTGGCCGACGCACTGGAGGCCTCACTGGAGAAGCGCTACCAGACCGTCCGCAACAACGGGGCGCGCGCCTACACCGGCATCTCCAGTTGGGGCAACGCCGGCCACGTCATGGCGCGGTTCACCACCCCGAACTCGATGCGCAACCTGCTCGCCGGCGAGATTCCCGACGAATGGAAGACCGGACCGGTCCTCGCGCAGGCGGCCTACCCGGACGTGCTGGTGGCCAGGGCCGTCACCGACGGGCGGGCACTGGACCTCGTGCTGCGGCCCGGCACCGAGGGTGGCCGTACGGCACTGGGCCTGAAACGTCTCGCCCCCCGACACACCTATGCCGTGATCGGCGGTGTCGATGAGACCGTCACCGCCGACGACAACGGTTGCGCGATCGTCACCGTCGACCTCGAGGACCGACTCGAACTCGCAGTGCGCCCCCTCGACCCGTAGAGCAGCAGCAGCCCGCCGGCCATCGCCAGTACCGGGCCGATATTGTGAAACGCCATGTAGGCCAGGGTGTCTCGCCAATCAATGTCGATGACCCGGAAGACATGCATATCGAGGACGCCCAGTTCGAAGATCACCGCGCCGACGATGATCAGCAACGTGCCGGCCCCACCGGGGGCACGCCAGATCGTTGCCGCCCGGCTCAGCGCCAGCGCGGCGGCGATGACCGCCAGGTAACAGGCGCCGCGAAGCAGCCACCCGGTCGCCGAACCGGTGTTCTCCACGGCTCCGAACCAGACCAGGACCGGGGTGCCGATCAGACAGACCGCGATCCCGAAAGCGCTGGCGCGCAACACGTTGGCCGATGCCGGCCGGGACACCGGCACCGGTCCGGCGGCCATGACCGGCACCGGCGCCTGCCCGGGTGCAGGGCGACGGGCGACCGGCGCGAAGAGAACCGGGGCCTCCTCGTCGCGGCCCCCGAACACCCGCCGGACCCGGCGCAGCATCATCAGGATCGCCAGGCCGACGATGCAACAGGTCATCGCACGTTCCGCCGGAACCTCAGGCCCGGCCGAGTTTCTCAGCGCGTTCGACCCGATCGGCGCCGCTACGCAGCTCGGGCTGGGGCTGGGGCTGCTGCAACTGTTTCTCCAACATCCCCATCGCGAGCCGGGCGTAAACCCACTGGCTGGTAGTGGCCAGCTGGCTCCTGCCGTTGGACGTGAAGGTGATCATCCAGCTCAGCAGCGTGCTGACCCGGTTTTTGAATCCGACCAAATACAGCAGATGCAGGAACAGCCAGGACAGCCAGGCCAGGTAGCCGCCGAACTCCAGCTTGCCGATCTTGGCGACCGCATGATGCCGCGAGATGGTCGCCATACTGCCCTTGTCGAAGTATTTGAACGGCTCCCGGGTCGCCGGATCGTCGGCTCCCTTGACGGAGCGCTTGATCAATTTGGTCACGTACTTGGCGCCCTGGATGGCACCCTGGGCCACCCCCGGGACACCCGGAACGGCGGCCATGTCACCGATGACGAAGACGTTCGGGTAGCCCTTGACGGTCAGGTCGGGTTCGACCACCACTCGCCCGGACCGATCGACCTCGGTGCCGTCGCACTGTTCGGCGACGATCTCGCCCAGCGGGCTGGCCTGGACTCCGGCCGCCCACACCTTGCAGGCGCACTCCACCCGACGCGTCTGGCCGCTGTCCTTGTCCTTGACGGTGATGCCCATGTAGTCCACATCGGTGACCACGGAGTTGCCGTGCACCTCCACGCCCATCTTCTCCAGTCGGGCCTGCGCCTTGCGGCCGAGATTCTCCCCCATCGGCGACAGCACGAACGGCGAGCCGTCGAGCAGCATCACCCTGCACTCGGTCGGGTCGATGGTGCGGAACGCCCCGGGCAGGGTGCGTCGGGCCAGTTCGGCGATCTGGCCGGCCAACTCCACCCCGGTGGGTCCACCGCCGACCACCACGAACGTCAGCCGCCGGGTGCGCTCGGCAGGGTCGGTGGTGACCTCGGCCGCCTCGAAAGCGCCCATGATGCGGCCGCGTAGTTCCAGGGCGTCGTCGATGGTCTTCATCCCGGGTGCGTAGGTGGCGAAGTGGTCGCTGCCGAAGTAGTTCTGCTGGGCGCCGGCCGCCACGATCAGGCTGTCGAAGGGCAGCACGGTCTCCATCGCCATCAGCCTGGAGGTGACGGTCCCGTTCTCCAGGTCGACCTCCTCCACGTCACCGAGCAGCACCGTGCAGTTCTTGACCTTCTTCAGGATCAGCCGGGTGGTGGGCGCGATATCGCCGGCCGACAGGATTCCGGTGGCCAGTTGGTAGAGCAGTGGCTGGAACAGGTGGCTGGTGGTCTTGGCGACCAGGGTGACGTCGACATCGGCCCGTTTGAGAGCCTTGGCGGCGTTCAGACCGCCGAAGCCGGAACCGATGATGACGACGCGGTGCCGGCGGGCGGCGGGAACAGGACTGGCCATGGTGATCCTCCGGCGCTGGCGAATTGCTGCTGCGAGTCGAGGCTACCGCCGACTGGGCTCCGTGGCGCCCCGGTTGGTGACGGTTTCTCGGCGAACCTGCCGACGGTCAGGTCGCCAGCAGCGCCAGCACCACCGCATAGGAGCCCAGCAGCGGCAGGCTTCGCCACCTGACCAACCGGCCCGCGACCGGGATGATCAGCAGCACGAGGGCGGCGCTGGCCACCAGACCGACATCGGTCTCGAAGCTGTCGACCGTGATCGGGTGGATGATCGCCGCGGTGCCGATGATCAGCAGGGTGTTGAAGATGTTGCTGCCCAGGATGGTGCCGACCGCGACCTCGTCGTGACCGCGCACCCTGGCGATGACCACGGTGGCCAGTTCCGGAGCCGAGGTGCCCAGCGCGACCAGAACGGCGCCGACGACGAACCCGTCCCAGCCCAGGGCTTCGCTGAAACCGACGGCCCCGGCGAGGACGACCCGGCCGGCAGCGACGAGCAGTAGCAGGCCCACCCCGAGGTTGACGATCACCGAGGTGCGGGAGCGCTCCAGCACCGCATCCGGGGTGGCGGCCCTTATCCGCCGCGCCGCGATCACACTCTGGGACATCCACACCGCGAAGACGACCAGCAGGACCAGCCCGTCGATCGGCCCCAGCCTGCCGTCGAGCGCCAGCAGGCCGACGACCACCGGGGCCGCCACGGCCGCCGGGTATTCGCGAATCAAGGTGCCGCCATCGACCGTTATCGCGGCGAACACCAACGCGATGCCCAGGATCAGTCCGATGTTGACCACATTGCTGCCCAGCACATCGCCCAGCGCGATCTCGGGACGGCCCGCGGCGGCGGAGTTGACCGCCACCGACATCTCCGGGGCGGAGGTGGCGAAGGCTGCGACGGTTGCGGCGATGATGCCGGGCGCCACCCGCCACCAGACCGAGAGGTTCACCAGTCCGCGGACGAAGAACTCACCGCCGGCCCCAGCCAGGATGCTGCCCAGCACCAGCAGCACTACCGGTTGGGTCACCGCCCGCTTCCCGCCCGGCGGGCCCGCACCGCCCGCAGGATCATCAGCCCGTAGGGCACGACATTGACCGCGGCGAGCACACCGGCTGCCAGCCACTGCCCCGCCCGGGTGAGCCCGGCCGGGTAGATGACCCCGCCGATGTAATGCTCGATGAAACCGCCGCTGTAGCCCTCCTCGCCGGCGGCGCGGCGCAGTGAGTTCTCCAGCGGAGTGAGCGGGCAGACCCCACCGCTGGTCTCGATCCACAGCCCCCAGGCCACCGCCGGCAGGTGCAGTACCGCCAGCCACGGCCAGCGCCACACCGCAACGGCACCGAGGACCACCCACACCAGGAACAGCGCGTGCACCACCAGCACCGCGTCGGCGAGAATCCCGGCGAACATCCCGCAATGGTCCCATCCGGCCCCATCAGGTCCGACCGACCGGCGACAATGACGCAGACCGCACCCGACAAATAGGAGCCGATTGCCCATGACCTCACCGACAGTCGCCGAATACACCCTGCAACGACTTGCCGCTCTCGGCATCGACAAGGTCTTCGGCGTTCCCGGTGATTACGCCTTCTCCGTCGACGACGCCGTCGAGCAACTGACCGGCCTGGACTGGGTGGGCTGCGCCAACGAACTCAACGCCGCCTACGCCGCCGACGGCTACGCCCGCATCCGGGGCGCGGCGATCCTGTCCACCACCTACGGCGTGGGAGAACTGTCCGCACTCAACGGGGTGATGGGATCCAAGGCGCACCGGCTGCCGGTCTTCCATATCGTCGGCATGCCCAGCGAACGCATCCAACGCCTGGGCCTGATCACCCACCACAATCTCGGCGACACCAGATATGACCGCTTTCAGGCTATTTCAGAGACGGCGTGTTGCGTGTCGGCGGTGCTCACCCCGGACAACTGCGTCGACGAACTCGAGCGGGTGATCCGGGAGGCCCTGCGCCACTCGATGCCCGCCTACATCGTGATCTCACAGGTCAATGGTGGGATGCCGGTGATCGGCACGCCTGTTGCCGGTGAGCCGCTGGATCGGATCAAGCGCCAGCGCAGCGACGCGACCGAACTGGCCGCCGCCATCGCCGCCATCTCCGCCAAAATTGCTGCCGCACAGAGCCCCGTCGCCACCGTCACCACGCTGACCGCGCGCTACGGGGTGGGCGGCAAAGCCGCCGAGCTGGTTGCCAAGGCCAACATTCCGGTCGCGGTCACCCCCAATGACAAGGGAGCACTCGACGAGTCGGTACCGCAGTTCATCGGTCTGTATGCGGCGCAAGCCTCGAATCCTCCGGCGGTGCGTGACATCGTCGAGGGCGCCGACCTGATCCTCGATATCGGCGGGGTGATGCTCACCGAACTCAACACCGGATTCTGGGGAGATGTCCTCGATACCAGCCGTGCGATCTGCATCCACGAGAACTGGGTCCGCAGCGGCACCGACGTGTATGTCAACGTCGCCATCGACGACGTCCTCGACGGGCTCATCGCCGCCGTCGCACCCCGAACCCGCGAACCGGCCCCGGCCGCCGCCATGATCGAGCTCGCCGGCTCCGGTGCCGACCCGACGTCCTCGGCGACGTTCTACCCGCGGCTACAGCGGCGGCTGCGGGCCGGGGACACCCTGGTGATCGAGACCGGGACCTGCATGCTGCATCTCAACGGGATGCGGCTGCCGGCCGGTGTGGGGGCACAGGAGCAGGGGCTCTGGGGCTCGATCGGTTGGGCCACCCCGGCCACGCTGGGGGTGGCGATGGCCAAGACCTCCGGTCGTACCTGGGCGGTCACCGGCGACGGATCCCATCAGCTGACCCTCAATGAACTCGCCGTCATGGGCCGCTACGGCATCAAACCGGTGATCTTCGTGCTCAACAACGGCCTGTACGGCATTGAGGATGTGATCAGCGAACGCGGCCATGAATACGACGACCTTGCTCCGGTGCAGTACCACCGGCTGCCCGCCGCCTTCGGCTGTAAGGACTGGCTTTCGGTCAAGGTCACGACGGTGGCCGAACTCGAGGACGCTCTGGACGCCGTCGAGGCGCACGACGGAGCCGCCTATATCGAAGTGATGATCCCCAACGAGGAAAGCCAGCCGCTGCCCGAGGAGGTCATCGACCGCGGCTACAAGCTGCGCACCCCGGGCTCGTAGCGATCCGGCAACGGCAACAATCACCGAAATAATCCGGCTGGGCCGTGTCTGCAGTAGCGTCATTCGCCATCAACTCTCGGATGGCTGGGGGCAGCGGTGCAACTGAATTCCCGTATCGCGGCGTCATCCGTACTGGGGTCCACGGTCGTCGCAGGATTGGTCGTCGGCATCCTCATCTCGCCCGCGCAGAGCCGGCTGGCGGCCTGGGATGACATCTCCGACTACGACGGCACGAAATGCGCAGCCGAACAGATCTACAACGCCACCGACGGCACCTGCGATTCAAATATCGTCGCCACCGACCCGAACGCATTCGATGACATCTCCGACTTCGATGGCACCAGCTGTAAAGCCGAACAGATCTACAACGCCACCGACGGGCAGTGCGCGACAACCGCGGTCACCAACGACCCGCAGGCTCCCCTAGACCCCAATTCCGTCGGCACCAGCGATCCCGGCAAAGATTGCGCGGAAACCCAACTCTTCAGCGTCCCGGATATGAAATGCGTGCCGGATCTTGACACCAACGACCCTCAGGACGTTCCCGCCCCGGAGGGTGAAAATCCCACCCTGTACACCGTTCCCAAGGCGACCGATGTCCCCAACTGCGCTTCGGGCACCGACCCGTTGAGCGTGTGCTCGTAACCGGCGCACAACCTTCCGGGGATCAGGCCGAATGCACCTCAGCCCCGTCGAGATAGGTTGCCAGCACACCGATTTCGCGCACCGCGTCGGGGTCGTTCTCATGGTCCAATGGGTTATCGGCGAGCAGGACGAAGTCGGCGGCCTTGCCCTCGGCCAGCGAGCCGGTCAGGCCGTCGGCATGGCACATCCAGGCAGCGTCGATGGTGTTGGCCCGCAACGCCTGGGCCACGCTGACCCGTTCGGCGACGTTGAGCACCTCTCCCCCGTCTGCCATCGTGCGGGCCGCGGCGGTGGCGACGTAGCTCAGCGGCCCGATCGGCGAGACCGAGTAGTCGCAGTGCAGGCTGGCCCGCAGGCCGGCCTTGACCACCGATCCATAGCGGTCGAGCAGGTTCGCCCGCTCGGCACCGAGAATGTCATCGCGCATCACCTTGCCCCACAGCCGAACATGGTTCATCAGGAAACTCGGGGTGACGCCGAGTGCGGCCATCGCCGCGATCTGCTCGTCATGCAGCACCGAAGAGTGCTCGGTGCGATGCCGCTTGGAGCCGTCCCAGGCCGGGGTCTTGGCGGTTTCGGCGAAGGCCGCCAGGACCATGTCCATCGCCGCGTCGCCGTTTGCATGGCACATGATCGGCCAGCCCGCGGTGACGGTCTTGGCGAAGTTGGCCACCAGCTGCTCCGGGGTGAAGTTGGCCACTCCGCGGGTATCGCGGCCCAGGTAATTTTCCCGCATGAAGCCGGTGTAGCCCTGGTTGGATCCATCGGAGACCCACTTGACGGTCTGGCTGCGCAACCGGTCATCGCCGGATCCGGGCACGATGCCGGCCTCGGTGAAAGCCTCCAGGTTCTCGCCCCACAGTGACATCGACCCGCGAATCGGAAAACCCGGCGCAGCGAAGGTGTGGTGCAGCAGGTCGACCTCCTGGACGCCGGCGATGGCACCGGTGGCCGCCTCGTGGACATAGGTCACCCCGGCCGCGGCGGCCATGGCGGCGATCCCGGTGACCGCCTTGGAGATGACCTCCGGCGTCAGGGCGGGAAGCACCTTCATGAACGGGATCATCGCCCCGGCCTCGGAGATGATCCCGGTGAGCGTGCCGCCGCGGGCCCCGTAGTCGCCCCCGGGCGGGTTCGGTGTGGCCGCCGTGACCCCGACGGCCGCATAGGCCGCGGAGTTGACATAGAAGAAATGCTGCGAGGCGTTCATCACCACGATCGGCACCGTGGTGGAGATCTGGTCGAGCAGATCGGCGGTCAGGTCGGGCTGACCTGGCAGCAGGCTCGGATCGAATAGCTGTCCCACCACGGCTTGTCCCGCCGGGTTGGCCGCGACTGCGGCCTTGAGTGTGGCCAGCACCGCATCGAGGGTCTTGTTGGTGTACGGCGAGCAGTCCACCCCGTTGAACACCAGCGCGGAGGTCACCAGATGCAGGTGCGGCTCGACGAAGCCGGGCAGGATCGCCCCGGTCTTGTGCTCGAGGATCCTGGTGCCGGGGCCGACGAAGCTCTCCAACTCGGCGCGGGAGCCGACGGCCAGGATGCGCCCGCCGGCCACTGCCATCGCGTCCGCGCTGGGCCCGCTGTCGTCCATGGTGATCAGCGACCCGGTCACGAGAAGCTCAGCCTTGTCGGCCTTCTCGCGCCGGTGCGGGCGCGCGGTGCGCCCGGCGGGGGCGACTCCGGCCAGCGAGACGCGTGCCGCGTTGGCGGGGTGCGGTTGGCAGCAGCCTGCGGAGGGGACGGAATCGGTCATGGTGTGGGTCAGTCTCCAGGGTCGAAGCGGCCAGGTTCCTCGACGAGGGTACGGCCAACGAATCCCCTCTTGGGCCGGGTTCCATCCGGAAAACCCTGGCTTACGTCTTGGCGAGGCTGCGTTCGCGAAGGCTGTCGTAGATCGGCGGTGAGCCCGCGAGGTAGGCCGCCAGCACCGCCGCACCGGTTGCGGCCAGCATCGGCACGATCGCCGCGGTCGAGGCGGTCATCTCCACGACGAGCACCATGCCGGTGATCGGAGCGCGGACCGAGGCACCGAAGAACGACGCCATGCCCACGACCGCCATCGGGACGGCCAGGAAGGCGATTTCCCCCGGCCAGACGAGGTCGACGACGCCGACGAACAGCACGCCCCAGAGCGCGCCGACGGCCAGCATCGGGGCGAACAGCCCGCCGACCACCGGGGCGGAGTAGGACAGCGGGCCGACGACGAACCGCAACACCAGATATCCGACGATCACCGTCAGCAGGACATGCTTTCCGCCCAACAGCAGCTGGGTCAGCGGCTCGCCGCCACCGACGGCCTGCGGGTAGATGAACATCACCAGGCCGATCACCGCCCCGATAAGGGCCGCCTTCGCGACACTCGGGATCGCGCGGACGGCGGTGACGTGATCGAGGAACCACAGCACCAGCCGGTTGTAGACCGCCCCCAGTCCGCCGGTGAGCACACCGAAGACCACGAACAGCGGAAGCCAGATCAGTTCCGGTTCGGGCATCGGTGCCAGCCGGAACTCCGGGTGGTCACCGAGAATCAGTCGGGCGCACCCGACGGCCGTCGCGGCGGCGAACACCGTGGCCAGCACCGTCCTGACCCGGAAGGACCGGGTCACCTCCTCGAGGGTGAACAGCGTTCCACCGATCGGCGCGTTGAAGGCGACCGCCAATCCGGCGCCGCCCAGCGCGGTCTGCATCATCCGGACATCGGCATCGCCCATCCGTGCCCGCCGGGCCGCCTCGGCCCCGATCGCCGCGCCCATGTGCACCGTCGGGCCCTCCCGGCCCAGCACCAGACCCGACCCGATCGCGAGCACCCCGCCGATGAACTTCGCCGGAAGCAGCCGGATCTGCGGCGGCGGCACCTGACCGTGGTAGACCGCTTCGACGTGCGGGATTCCGCTGCCGTCGGCCAGGGGCTCCCACCGCACCACGAGAGCGGCCAGGGTGGCCCCGACGGCGGCCGCGGCCATCGGGACCAGCCATCCCGGGCCGGGAAGCTGCTGCGTCCACTCGACGAAGTCCAGCCGCAGCCGATCACCGGTCTCCAGGAACCAGCGGAAGACGCCCCCGATGAAACCGATCGCCGCGCCGGCGATGGTCGCGGTGACACAGATCAGCACCGCGCCCCGCAGCGAGTCCTCAGGCTGGTCGGTACTGCTGGCCGTCGCGCTCACAGCGCATCGGACCTGGCGGCTTTGGTCTCCTCGGCTAGGGCGATCAGCCGGGCCCGAACCAGGTCGGGCCGTTCGTCGATGACGAAGTGACCGGCCTCGACCGGCTCGAAGGTGTAGTCGTCGGCACGGGCGGTTCTCGGCGACGCCAGCGAGGGGTGGACCGCGAAATCGCGCATTCCGAAGAGCGCCCGGATCGGCACCGTCGCCCGCCGAAGCTCGGGATGGCTTGCCGCCGAGGGGAATTCGCGAATCAGAAAGGTCCGGTAGGTGTCGGTGGCCGCGCGGGCGCACACCGGATCGCGGAACCGCTCGGCGTACACCCTGGCGACGGCGGGGTCCAGGCGATGCGCCCTGGGGCCGACGGCGAACACGACGCGTTCCAGATAGCGGGTGCGCTGCTGCAGAACCATGCCGAAGCCGGCCACGAACGGTTGGTAGGCCAGGAACCGCCACAGGTGCGGAAGCGTCGTGCGCGGGGTCTGCCAGGGATGCGCCATATTGCACACCAGATAGCCGTCGAAACGCTGCGGTGCGGCCAGCAGCATCCGGTAGGCCACGAAACCACCCCAGTCATGGCCGACCAACAGTGCCCGATCCAGGCCCATCGCGTCCATCAGCGCCAGCACATCGGCGGCGACATCCTCTTTGGCCCACCGGTGCGGCGGCGGGCCCGACCAGCCGTAGCCGGGCAGATCGGGGGCGATGATGCGCAGCCCGGGCGGCGGGTCGGCCAACAGATCCCGGTAGACCCAATGGTGTTGCGGCCACCCGTGCAGTGCGATGACCGGCCTGCCGTCCTCCGGACCCGCCTCGGTGACGTGGAAGCGCACACCGCGGGCGGCCACGAACGAGCGCCGCACCCCGGGGATCGCGGGCGGTTCGCTGCTGGTGTACCTCGCGCCGGTTGCCATCTCTGGACTATAGAAACCCGCACCCGGGCAACGACGCACGGGAGCCGCCAACAACGGGGCGGCGATGTTCTACGCTCGCATCAGCAAGGCTGCGCGGATCCGGGGAGGGCCCGCCATGAAACTCGTTGTCGTGGGAGGAGTGGCGGCCGGCGCATCGACGGCCGCACGGGCCCGCCGACTCGACGAGTCCGCCGAGATCATCGTCTTCGAACGCGGCCACCACGTGTCGTTCGCCAACTGCGGGCTGCCCTATCACGTCGGAGAGGTCATTGCCGACCGCGACCGGCTGCTGCTGCAGACCCCGCAGAGCCTGCGCGATTCGCTCAACATCGAGGTCCGGATCGGCACCGAGGTCACCGCGATCGACCCCGCCGCCCGAACGGTCAGCGTGCGCGAGGTCGACACCGGCGCTGAGTACACCGAAAGCTACGACGCCCTGGCGCTGTGCCCGGGCGCCGCACCGGTGCGCCCGCCGCTGGCCGGCATCGACCACCCGGCAATCGAGGTGCTGCGCCGGATCGGCGATATGGATCGCATCAAGGCGCGGGTGGACACCGCACTGGCCGCCCACAAGGCCGCCCGCCGCGACCCGGTCCGGGCGGTGGTGATCGGCGCCGGCTACATCGGGTTGGAGATGGCCGAGAACCTGCACCACCGCGGCGTCGCCGTCGACGTCGTCGAGCGCGCCGATCAGATCCTGCCGCCGGTGGACCGGGAGATCTCCGTTCCCGTCGAGCAGCACCTGCGCAGCAGGGGTATCCATGTGCACCTGTCGACGACGGCGGCCGCCTTCGCGCCGCTTCCCGAGGACCGGGTCGGCGTCGAACTCAACAACGGCACCACCCTGCCCGCCGACCTGGTGATCCTGGCCGCCGGGGTCCGACCGGACACCGCGCTGGCCACCGCGGCCGGCCTGACCCTCGGCGAGCACGGCGGGATTGCCGTCGACACCCACATGCGGACCTCCGACCCGTTCATCTGGGCGGCCGGAGATGCGGTGGAGACCCCGCATCCGGTGCTGCCGGGCAGCTACCTCAACCCGCTGGCCGGCCCGGCAAACCGGCAGGCCCGGGTGGCTGCGGAGAACATCTGCGGCCGCACCACCGAATACGTATCCACCCAAGGCACCTCCATCGTGAAGGTCTTCGAGATGGTGGCCGGCGGCACCGGGGCCACCGAACGCCAACTGAGGGCCGCCGGCATCGACTACCGGGCCGTGCACGTACATCCGTCCGGCCACGCCGGCTACTACCCGGGAACGGCGATGATGCACCTGAAGGTGCTGTTCGACCCCGCCGACGGCCGGATCCTGGGCGCCCAGGCCTGCGGGTTCGACGGGATCGACAAACGGCTGGATCTGCTGGCCATGGCGGTGCGCCAGAACATGACCGTCCACGACCTCGAGCATCAGGAACTGGCCTACGCCCCGCCGTTCGGTTCGGCCAAAGATCCGATCAACATGGCCGGCTTCGTCGCCACCAACGTGCTGCGCGGGGATCTGCGGCTCTGGTACGCCCAGGACTTCCCAGCGGCCACCGACGGGGCACTGCTGGTCGATGTGCGCACGCCCGAGGAGTACGGGCTGTGGCACATCCCGGGGGCGTTGAACGTGCCGCTGCCGACGCTGCGGGCCGCCCTGGCCGCCGACGAGTGGGATCTCAACAAGCCGGTCCGGCTGTACTGCGCGGTGGGATTCCGGTCGTATCTGGCCTACCGCATTCTGGTGCAGAGCGGCTTCTCCGACGTCGCAACGCTCTCGGGGGGCTCCACCACCTTCAAGGCCGTGCACGACCGGCCCGAGGACACCTATGAGGCGCTGCCGCCGATGGAGTCCTATGCCGAAGCCGAGTCCGTCGCCGGGGTGGCGGCCCCCGCCAGCGGGACGGTGATCGACCTGGACTGCACCGGTCTGGCCTGCCCTGGGCCGATCATGAAGCTGTCCCAGGCGATGGCCGACCTCACTGCCGGCGACGAGGTCCGGGTGACGGTGTCCGACCCAGGTTTCGCCCTCGATGCCCCGGCGTGGGCGTCGAAGAACGGCCACCGGCTCATCGAGATCGCCCCGCACGGGCCGGGTTACGTGGCCACCCTGCGCAAGGGCGGGGCCGGGGTCGCCACCGTCGCCGCACCAGTGCGGAACAAGACCTCGATGGTGGTGTTCTCCGGAGACCTGGACAAACTCATCGCCGCGTTCATCATCGGTAACGGCGCGCTGTCGATGGGTGAGCAGGTATCGATCTTCTTCACGTTCTGGGGCCTCAACGCGCTGCGCCGCCCGGATGCCCCCAAGCGGGACAAGACCGCCCTGGAGAAGGTGATGTCGGCGATGCTACCGGCCGGGGCCGACGATCTGCCGCTGTCGACGATGAACTTCGCCGGCGCCGGCGCGTCGATGATCAAAAAGGTCATGCACGACCACAACGTGCCCGATCTGGCCGAGTTGATCGCCGCCGCCCAACAGGGCGGTGCCCGGCTGATCGGCTGCACCATGACGATGGAACTGCTGGGGATCGCCGAATCCGACCTCATCGACGGGGTGGAGTTCGGCGGTGTCGCGACCTTCCTCGGTGAGGCCCAGGAATCCGGCACCACGCTGTTCATCTGAGACTGTTCCTCTGAGGGTTCCTCCCCTGGACACGTCCGCCGAAAAGATTGGAAAGGGCACCCCGATGGCCGAGTGCGCCGCAACCTTCGCGGTCCTGGCCGCGGCCGGGCAGTCCCGCGGCTGGCAGGAGGACCTCTACCGGGACCTGCACCAGCACCCCGAACTGTCCAACCAGGAACACCGCACCGCCGGGTTGGTCGCCGACCGGTTGGGCCGGGATGGTTTCGAGGTCAGCACCGGAGTCGGAGGGACCGGCGTCGTGGGGGTGCTGCGCAACGGCACCGGACCGACAGTCCTGCTGCGTGCCGATATGGACGCACTTCCGGTCAAGGAGGACACCGGACTGCCCTATGCCAGCAGCGTCACGGCCACCCCGACCGGCGGAGGTGACGCGGTTCCGGTGGCCCACGCCTGCGGCCACGATATGCACGTCACCTGCCTGCTAGGCGCCGCACACCTGCTGGCCGCCGGCGAAAAGCATTGGAGCGGAACGCTGGTCACGGTCTTCCAACCGGCCGAGGAGACCGTCAGCGGCGCGCGGGCGATGATCGCCGACGGGCTGGCCGACCTGGTCGGCCCGGTCGACGTCGCGCTGGGCCAGCATGTGGCACCGCTGCCGGCCGGCCGGCTGGCCGCGGTGCCCGGCCCGGCGTTCGCCGCAGCGGATTGTGTCCGGGTGACCGTCTACGGTCGCGGCGGGCACGCCTCGATGCCGCAGTCCACCGTCGACCCGGTAGTCCTGGCCGCCGCGATCGTGCTGCGCCTGCAGACAGTCGTCTCCCGCGAAATCGATCCCGGGGAACCGGCGGTGCTGACGGTGGGCAGCATCCATGCCGGCACCAAGGCCAACATCATCGCCGAGCAGGCCGAACTGCAGATCAACATCCGCAGCTACAGCGAATCGGTCCGCACCGCGCTGCTCGCCGCGATCCGCCGCATCGTCACCGCCGAGTGCGCGGCGTCGAACTGCCCGCGGGAACCGGACTTCGAGATGTTCGACCAGGCCCCGTTGACAGACAACGATCCGGAGGTCACCGCCCGCGTGACCGGGGCGTTCACCGCGGCCCTGGGCGAGGACGTGATGATCGCCCCGCCGCGGGTGCTCGGCAGCGAGGACTTCAGCGATATCGCCAACGGCGTCCACGCGCCCTACAGCTACTGGCTTTTCGGCGGCACCGACCCGCAGACCTATCTCAGCGCCGCGGCAGAGGACCGGCTGGCCGGCGATATCCCGGTCAACCACTCCCCCCGCTTCGCACCGGTGATCCAGCCGACCCTGGACACCGGCACCACCGCCCTGGTCGCCGCGGCGCTGGCCTGGCTGGCCGGCTAGCTGCTACCGCACGTCATCGCGGCATCGGCACGAACCGTTTGAGCTTGCCGGTCCCCTGGTGGCGCTGGAGCCGATCGACCACCCGCACGCTGAGCTGCGGCCGATCCAGTCCGTACCGCCGCACCGCGTCCTCGACGGCAGCGCGCACGGCTTCGGTGTCCGGGGACCCGACGACCAGAATCTCGGCGCCGGCGGCGGTCTGGACCACCTGATATTCGGCGATCCTCGGGTCACTGCCCAGCACATGCCGAAACGCGCTGGCCGGCACCGTCACCGCGCCGTAGGCGAAATCGTCGTCGCGGCGACCGGCCACCGCCGCGATCCGCCGGTAGGCGCTACCGCACGGGCAGGGGTCGGGCAGCAGGGTCACCTCGTCGCCGAGGTCGTAGCGGATGAACGGAAACGACCGGTTGGCCAGTCCGGTGGCCAGCGTCCGGGTGGCCGGTTCGTCGGGGCCAACCGGTGCCCCGGACTCGTCGACCCGTTCCAGGATCACCTCATCCTCACAGATGTGCAGACCTTCGCCGTGGCCGCAGCCGACGGCCTGGACACCGATCTCGGTTGAGCCCCACAAATTGTGGACGACGGGATTCCAGGCCTGGCGGATGGCGGCGAGATCCTCCGGGGAAAGCGGCTCGGAATTGGTGCTCACCCGGCCCGGCCGGATCGCCAACTCGCCGGCCAGGGTGGCGCGGGCGAGCCTGCCGACCACCGTGGCGTAGCCGACGAGGTGGGTCGGTGCTACGCCGGCAACCTGTGCCACCACCTCATCGAACGGCGCGCCGGCTTCGATGACGGTAGTGCGCATCCCGTCAACGGTGGGCACGTCAAATAGCGGCGTGCTGGCGTGCGGGGGCACGGCGGCGGCCAGCACCGCGAGGCGGGCGGGTGTGCTCCGGGCCGGCGCCCGTCGCTCATCGCGGGCCTGCATCCGCCAGGCCAGACAGGCAGCGGTGACGAAGAACGACCAGCTCCACACGTAAACGCCCCGTACACCGCTGGATCCGCCCGAGCTGAACACTTGCTGATCCAGCGGTGTGTAGGAGAACCACTTCTGTTGGGCCAGAACCCGTTCGGCGCCTTCGCGGTCCAGTCCGTGAGAAGCGATGACCGCATCCCACTCGTCCTGTGCCTGCTGCTTGGTCATAATCGGCAGCCCGGCAAGGTCGGCGATACCCGCCGTCGCCGGGTCGATGCCACCCAACCGCCCGGAGTGAAACGCCGAACGTTCGCGGGCATACCCCAGCAGCGCCCGCAACCGCTGATCGCGATAACCCTCGATCTGGTCGCGGGACCAGTCCAGCCGACCGATGTGGTCCTGCATGGACGAGGTCACCGCGGCCAGGTGCGCCGACCGGAGGCGGCGATACGCCGACTGCGGATCCGACACGTGGGCGGCCCCCCTGCCTGTTCACCGGTTGCTGTGATCACCGCCAAGCGTATCGGCATCAGCCGCCGATCGGCCAGACACGCAGCGCCACGGGAGGGCCGAAACCCCGGTCCCCGCAACCGTCCGGCGGCTACCGTGGAGCGGTGCTGGTGGCGGTCCTGGGCAGGTGCTCGTGAAGCGGCACCGGGCACCGTTGGGCCGCCGTCTTGCGATGGCGGGCCGTCGCCTGCGCAACGCCCGCCGCCCCGGCGTGACAGTGCTGCCCGCACCGGCCAACGTCAACGCCGATTGGGACGTACCGGTGTCCGTACGCGACGGAACAGTGCTGCGGGTCAACGTTTTTCGCCCCAGGACCGATGATCCGGTGCCGGTGATCCTGTGTGCGCACCCGTATGGCAAGGACGGGATTCCGGCGCGCCGCCGCGGGGTCAACGCCCAGTACCGTGCCTTCCCGCAACCCCATCCGATCCGGTTCTCGGAGTGGACCGGCTGGGAGGCTCCCGATCCGGCGACCTGGACCGACCGGGGCTATGCGGTGATCAACGCCGACCTGCGCGGGGCGGGCACCTCCGACGGAGTCGGTGAGCTGTTCTCCACCCAGGAGAGTCAGGACTACCACGACCTCATCGAGTGGGCAGGCACCCAGCCGTGGAGTACCGGCCGGGTTGGCCTGTTGGGCGTGTCCTATCTGGCCATCAGCCAGTACGGTGCGGCCGCCACCCGCCCGGCGCACCTGGCGGCGATCTGCCCATGGGAGGGCCTCAGCGACCTCTACCGCGACCTGGCCTACCCGGGCGGGGTCCGCGAGGACGGCTTCACCATCATGTGGAGCGTGCTGACCGCCAGGACCACCCGGATGACCCAGAAACTTCGCCCGGAGTTGGTCGCCCGCCCGGAGCGCGACCAGTGGTACGACGACCACACCCCGGCACTGGAGCGCATCGAGGTGCCGATGCTGGTCTGCGGCAGCTTCTCCGACCACAACCTGCACACCCGGGGATCCTTCGAGGCCTATCGCCGGGTCTCCTCGCCCCGACGCTGGCTCTACACCCACCGCGACGGCAAGTGGGCCCACTTCTACTCCCCGGCGGCAGTCGCGGCCCAGACCGCGTTCTTCGACCATGCTCTCAAGGGTGCGGACAACGGCTGGGACACCACCCCGGCGGTACGGCTGGCCATCCACGATGACGGCCCCGACCCGGTGGCGGTGGTCGGCGAGCCGGACTGGCCGCCCCCGGACCTGACCTGGACGCCGCTGTACCCGGATCTGCCCGTCGGCCGGCTGGCTGCGGACCCGGGACCCGATGCCGCGACGGTGGGCTTCGACCTGCGCGACGGGATGGCGACCCTGACCTGGCCGGTGCAGCGGGACACCGACCTGATCGGGCATGGCACGCTGCGGCTGTGGGTCAGCCTGCAGGGGACCGACGACGCGCACCTGTTCGTCGGCCTGCGCAAGTTCCGGGCCGGACGGGAATGCCTCTTCGAGGGCTCCTACGGCTTCGGCTTCGACATGGTGACCCGCGGCTGGCAGCGGGTAGCCCACCGCGAGTTGGACGACGATCTGAGCACCCCCTGGCAACCCGTGCACACCCACCGGCGCGCCGAACCGCTCGCGGCCGGCGACATCGTGGCGGTGGACATCGCCCTGCGCCCGCACGCCACCCGGATGCGTGCCGGGGACATCCTGCGCCTGGATATCCGTGGGACCTGGCATTTTCCACAGAACCCGCTGACCGGGCAGTTTCCCGCCGGTTACCGGCGCAGCCCGGCCGGCCGATGCCTCGTGTACGCCGGCGGACGGTACGACTCGCGGCTCCTGCTGGGCATGCGCCCGCCCCGCGATGGGCCGGGCTGGTACGGCGAACAGGGTGTTGGCCGCGCCGTTTTTTCGGCCGGGGCCGACAATGGCAACGATAGGACATGACCAGGCTGACTAGCGGCGAGACGTTCGCCGGATACCGGATCATCCGCATCCTCGGCGTCGGCGGAATGGGCGAGGTCTACCTCGCCGAGCATCCCCGGCTGCCCCGACGCGATGCGCTCAAACTGCTGCGCCTGGACGCCTCGGCGGACCCGGAGTTCCGGGCCCGGTTCCTGCGTGAGGCGGATTTGGCATCCGGGCTGTGGCACCCCAACATCGTCGGGGTCCACGACCGCGGCGATGTCGACGGCCGACTATGGATCGCGATGGACTTCATCGACGGCGAAGACGCCGGCCGCCTGCTGGCCCGGCAGTACCCGTCCGGGATGCCCAAGGAGCTGGTGGTGGCGATCGTCGGGGCCATCGCCTCGGCCCTGGACTACGCCAACGGCCGCGGACTGCTGCACCGCGACGTGAAACCGGCCAATATCATGCTCACCGATGTCGATGACCCGAAGAAGCGTCGAATCCTGTTGACCGACTTCGGCATTGCCCGCGGCGCCGATGACGAACTGGAGTTGACGTCGGCGGAGATGGCGGTCGGAACCGTCGCCTACACCGCTCCCGAACAACTCCTGGGGCATCAGATCGACGGCCGCGCCGACCAGTATGCGCTGGCCGCCACCGCCTACCATCTGCTCGCCGGCGACACCCTGTTCCCGAACTCCAACCCGGCCACGGTCATCAGCAGTCATCTGCACACCGCGCCGCCTCAGCTGAGCGCCCGGCGTCCCGATCTGGTCGCCTTGGAACCGGTTCTCGCACGCGCCCTGGCGAAGGACCCCGCCAACCGTTACCCGCGATGCGAGGAGTTCGCCTCGGCGCTGGCCCAGGCCGCCGAACGGGAACCGGCGACGCAAGCCGTACCCCGGGCTGTTCAGACCGTTCCCGCACCGGGCTGGTACCCGGATCCGTCCGGTCGGGGCGAGCCGCGCTACTGGGACGGCCAGCAGTGGCGTGCCGGGGCCGAGGCCCCCGGCAGGGGCCGTGCGGTGTCACGGCGCGGGGTCTTCGGGGTTGCGCTCATCGCGGCGGCCTCCGTCGCCGCCTTCGTCGTCGTGCGCCGTATCAGCGACGAGGTGGTGGAGAGTCGCAGGCCCAGCGAGCCACCGGCCCCACCGCCGCCGACCCTGCCGGAGCCACCTCCCCGGGTGCGCCTGGGTTCGGCCCTGGTGGTCGCCTCCCGGACCGGCGAGGCCCGCTACACCGTGTCCAACATCCGCCCCGCCAAGCCCCTGCAACCGGCGTTGGTCAGCGGAGTCCTGTTTGCCGCCGATGTGACGATCGAGTCGAGGTCGGGAATCATCAAAGTCAGTCCCGGGCAGTTCAGCGCGCGCACCGCGGAGGGCAGCCACCTGGCCTGGAGCAATAACGTCGCCAACGCACTGCCGATCGCCGACGTCGCGGAGGGCCAGCGGCTCTCCGGCCCGATCGCCTTCGACGTCCCCGCAGGCGCACGGGTATCCGAGATCATCCTGGGCGGATTCCTGGGCAACCAGATCGGTGTCTGGACGGTTTAGCCGACCGCGATGCCGGCCCGGTCCCGAACTCTTCGGCGCGCGTCGGGACGTGAGGTCGGCGGATCTACCGCCTACAGTGGACTTTGTCCCATGACAGCAAACGCCAGCCGGGGAGCCTGCACATGATCGCGTCCACTCGTTCCTACCTCACCGCCGGCCTGTCGGCCGGGCTGGTGCTGGCCGCTACGGGTGCCGCGGTGGTGGCGCCGACGGCCGGTCCACCGCCGATCAGGGTTGCCTCACCCGCGGTCGCGCTCACCGCCGCGTTTCCGCAACTCCCCGTAGTCGACTTCTCCGGTGTCGCCGAATCCCCCGGCGACTGGATCATCAACGCCTACGGCGTCGTCCAGCCCTGGGTGGAGTACGGCGTCGAGTTGTTCGCCTGGGCCACCGAATGGCTGCCGTGGCCGATCGGCTTGCTGGCCCCCCAGTCCGACATCATCTACAGCGGGTGGCAGCCGTTCGCCGAGTCGGTGGTGTACAGCTTCGCGTTCCTGGTCGACGGCGAGTTCGACCTGATCGTGCCCACGCTGAGCGCAGGCATCCAAACCGGCATCAGCAACCTCGTCCAGGGTGAGATCGCCTGGATCCTGAGCTTCTTCCCGCCGCTGCCGCCGATCGGGATTGCCGCGGCCGAAGCGGCTGCCTCGGCGCGGTCCGCCGGCCGCACGGCGCTGCCGGCATCGGCCGCGGTGAGCACCGAGACCGCCGTGTCCGAGACCGCCGTGTCCGAGACCGCCGTGTCCGAGACCGCCGTGTCCGAGTCGGCGCACACAAGCACCCCGGGCACCGCTGCCGAGCCGGAGGCCGCCCCGGTCGCCGTGGCCGAGCCGGAGGCCGCCCCGGTCGCCGTGGCCGAACCGGAGGCCGCCCCGGTCGCCGTGGCCGAAGCGGAGGCCGCCGTGCCGCCCGCCCCCCGGGCCACCCGCGGCGCCGCCCGGATGCCACGGACGGCTCCTGCGGCGTCTGCGGCAGCGGTCACCGACGTCATCGCGGCGCCGTCCGAGGCGAGCGCACAACCAGCCACCCGCAAGGCCACTCGCGGCGCGGATTCCCCAGCCGGCCCAGGCCGGGCCACCAGAGCCGCGCGCTGACTCAGCCGAAGTTCCCGATCACCTCGGCAGCGCGGCGCCAGTCGCGACGGCGGTGCTCGAACGTCGCGCCGATCCACATCAACAGCACCCCGGCCGCCCCCAGGGTGATCCACCGCGGCATCCGGACCAGGTCGGCACCCCACTGGTCCAGTCCGATGACGATCAGGGCCGCCGCCCCGAGACACAGCGGGGCCTGCAGTCGCCGCACCGCGCCGGCAATCACCGCGGCCAGCGCCAGGGCAACCGCCACCGCAACCCGGACCCCGTCGCCGTCGACGACCCCGAGCGCGAGGGTCGGGCCGATCGCCAGCACCAGCGCCGGACCGAGGGTCAGCCAGGACCGGCCCGGGCCGCGTCGCCACCCGATGATCCCGGCGGCCAGGGCCGCGGCCGCCGCCGGGCCGGTATAGGCCTCGACGACGTCGACCCGGGCCGAGGCCAGCCAGGCCCAGACCGCGCCGAGTGCGAGGATCCCAGCGGCGATGCCGTAGCGGATCCGCCGGCCGGGGCTCAGCGCCGCGACGGCCGCGATCGGCACCAGCGCCGATAACGTCCCGGCCAGCCAGGTCGTGGAGTACGACGCGGCGACGGCGGCACCGGTCAGCGCCGCCAGCGCCGCAGTGCCCTCCAGCACGGCGGCCGCGACCGGTTCTGCGCGCAGCAGGTACACCCCGGTCAGCAAGACGACGCCGGCGGCGAGCGCGGCGGCGAATCCGGCGGCCGGGGTGGCGGCACCGGCGGCATGAGCGGCGACCCCGACAAAGCTCACCCCCAACAGCGCCGCGAGGCCCGCGTACGCCGCCCGCGCCGCACCCCGGGCGATCACCGCGGCGGCGCCGGACGCCACGGTGGCGATCGCCAGAGTCACCACCGACGCCGCCGGCGATATCGCCGCCCAGCCGATGGTCGGCGCGGCGGCGATCGCAGCCCCGGGCAGCAGCACCCAGCCCGCCGCGGCCCCGCGGCGCTCAAGCACCGCCCCGCCGAGCAGTCCCAGGACCACGACGGCGGTGGTGGCGCTCAGCGTCACCAGGACCGAGGCCCCGGCCGTCGGCGGTGCCAGGGCGGCCAGCAAACCGATTGCCGCACTGGCGATTCCCAGCAGGACGGGGCGGCCGATCCCGATGATCGCGGCAACGGTGCCGACGGCGGCGAGCGCCCCGACCGCCGCCCAGGATCCACTCAGGGCGGGCCCTGTGGCCGGCCCTTCGAACACCGCACGGGCCGGTGCGTCAAGCGTGGCGCTCCAGGGTTCACCGAGCCAGGCCAGCGGGCCGAGCACCGCGGGTGCGCTGATGGTGACGGCCCACAGCGTGCCGGGCAGCGCGAAGACCGCCCCTGCGATCACCGCCGCGGCCCGCAGCCCGGTTGGCAGCAGCACCGAGGCCGCGATCGTGGCTGCCCCGGCAATGACGGCTGCCGTGAGCATCCCGTCGTCGGTCAGCAGTGGGCCGAGCAGTGTCAGCATCATCCCGGCCGGCACTCCGGCGGCCAGGGCGGCAACGGGAATCCGGGCGTCAGTGGGTTTCCGGCTGGCCAGCATCGGGGCACCCGCCAGCGATGCCACCGCCAGCGCCGGGGCCAGGGCGGCCGCGAGGGTGTCGGGCTGGGCGGCGGCGAATGCAGCCAGCACGGCGGCGGCCAACCATGATCCGGCGGCGTGCAGTGTCAGAACCGCGGCGGCCTCGCGGTGAAGGTGGCCCGCCGATCGCCCCCGCAGGTAGACGATGCCCGCCGCGAGCACCGCGAGGATCACCACCGTCGTAGCCGGGATCCACCTGCTGTCGGCGTAACCCGCCAGCAGTTGCACGGCGACCGGGAGCAGCGCCGCCAGGGCGAACCTCGTGGTACGCCGCCCGACGAGCCGGCCCAGCCCGGCGGCGCACCCGGCTACGGCAACGACCCCGAGGGCCCACCACAGCTGCCAGGGCATGCCGGCCGCCACCCCGGCGCGGCGCAGTGCGTGGACATCGACGAGCAGAAAGACGATCGCCAGGCCGGTGAACGCCTCGGCGGTGACCGGTAACCGGTGCCGCAGCGCCAGTGCCAATCCGGCGATCGCGGCGGTCGCCCCGATCAACAGTGCCGCGCGACCGCCGTCGCCCAGTCGCGACCACGCCACGGCGGTGAAGGTGATGGCGGAGATGCCCAGCAGTGCGGCGCCCAGCCACAGCAGCAGTGCCCGCACCCGGGCACCGGACCACTCCGGACGATCGGGCGGGGCGAGTCCCGGGGGCCCCACCGGCGCGGCGCGCCGCAGGATCGCGAACCGGCGCCCCTCGTAGTCGTTGACCAGCGCCGCCCGCCGGGTGAACAGCTCCGACAATTCGGCGTCGACCGCGAGGATGCGGCCGCGCAAGTCGTCGAGGGCGGCGATATCCGGGTCGGAGGTGGCGTTCCCGCAACGGGGGCAGACACCGGCACCGGGAGGCAACGGCGCCGCGCAGGTCGGGCAGGCGGGCAGTTACTCGGCCTTCATGATGTGCTGGGCCACCTGGAGCAGCACCCGTCGTGGTGCGACCCGATATCCATTGGCCAGCAACGCATTCCGCAGCCCGGAGATCACCGTCGGGGTTGACTTGTCGATGGCGGCCATGGCATTGGCGACGACCTGCTGGGAGGTCTGGCGGCCGCTGGTCAGGAACTCCTCGCCGGTGCGGGCGAAGAACTCGGTCTCGGTCGCACCCGGGCACAGCGCGAACACCCGCACCCCGGTGGACTTCGTCTCCTGCCACAACGCTTCGGTGAAGGACAGCACGAACGCCTTGGTGGCCCCGTAGACGGCCATGCCGGGGGTCGGCTGGAAGGCCGCCGTGGAGGCGACGTTGATGACCAGTCCGCGGCCGGCTTGCGTCATCGCCGGCATGAACAGCGCGGTGAGCTCGACCAGTGTCACGCAGTTCAACTGCATCTGGGCTGAGTTCTCCCCGACGTTCTGCGCAACGAAGTCGCCGTGCAGGCCGACGCCGGCGTTGTTGATGAGGATGTCGATCCGGCGGCCCAGGGTGCCGATCGTGGTGGCCAGTTCGGCCGCCGCACCGGGGACCGACAGATCGGCGGCGATGATGTCGATGCTCAGCCCCGGGCTGTGTTCCAGCAGTCTGGTTCGCAGCTCGGCCAGCTTGTCCTCCCGCCTCGCGACGAGGACCAGATTGACCTTGCGCTTGGCGAACTGGACGGCGAACTCCTCGCCGATCCCGCCGCTGGAGCCGGTGATCAGCGCGGTCTGGTTCTCAAGGTTCATCGGCACTCCTGACGGTGGGAAGACACGTACGACTGTGCCATTGGCGCAATCATATGAGTCGGCCCAGAACGGCCTCGACGCGCTCATCGAATGAACCGCGGACGGCCAGCATCGGCAGGTGCGGGTGCTCGGCGAAGATCCCCGCGAGGATCTGCTGGGAGGTAGCGCGGGCGCGCGCCCCGTCGCGCTGCGGGTCGGGCTGCCAGGGGAAGTCGTCCTGGCACCACACCACCCGCTCGCTGCGGGCGGTCCACTCCAGGGCCGCGGGCAGCAGTGAGGCATCGTCGTAGTACTGGATGCTGTACACCGCCGTCATCAGCGGGCCGCTGTCGGAAACCACCCAGCACAGCCCGGCCTGATCCGCCCGTTGCAGCGCGGCGACCTCCGCGTCCCGGTGGGCCGTCATCACCGCCGCCTGCTCGGCGGCCGATGGAACCCGTCCCCGCTGATCGACCCAGTCGCGCAGCATCTCCGGGACGACGACCGCCGGCAGTCGCAGCCCGAGTTCGGCCGCCAGGGTCGACTTGCCGGTGGATTCCCCGCCCACGACCGAGATCAGGCCGGCGCGCACCGGCTCAGGCACGGGCGGGTGCCGGCGAGGCCGCGGCGTGCGCCGTGGCACGCGCCGACCACTCCCGCCAGCCGATGACGGCCATACCGATGAGCACCGCGTAGAACAGCGACGTGAAGTACAGACCCTGACTGGCGTAGAGCGCCGTACCGACGATGTTCACCGCCACCCACACCGGCCAGGTCTCCGTCTTCTGCAGCACCATCAGCAGTTGCGCGGCCAGCGACCCCACCAGCATGAAGGCGTCACCTTTGGTCGCGACCCCGCCGATGCTCTGCAGCACCGGGGCCAGCAGCGCCCACGAACCGACGATCGCGGCGACGCCGATCATCCGCCACGCACCGGTGAGCCGACTGGGAATCCCGACGCCATCGCTGCCCCAGGAGAACCAGCCCCAGACCGCAGCGGTCATGAAGACCAGCTGCATGGCGGCGGAGGCGGGCAGGTCGAACTCCAGGAACAGCCAGCCGTAGAGCAGGCTCGAGGCGAAGTAGAACGGCCAGGCCCAGCGGGTCCCCCGGATGCCGAGGGCGATGGCGATGAAGGCCAGGATCACCGAGGCGAATTCGATGACGGTGACGTCGTAACCCCACACCGTGAAAAGCACAAACATGACGCACGCTCCCTGCCCGGCATTACCCGGACGGTTGTGCGGTCGGTGGCGCGATATGCCACCTTCTCAGACCGGTTGTCCCGGACTCCCGCGGTTGTCTTCCCGCATTGACTCTAACCCGTCAGCAGGCCTTTGAGCGCCTCGCGGGTATCGGCCACCTCATCGGGGGTGGCACCGAATTCCACCGCGGCGAACTCAGTGACGCCGATCCCGGCGAGGGCGGCGATGCGCTCCTGCACCTCCCCGGCGGTTCCGATGATGGCGATGTCGGCCGGACCCGCCACACCTTCACGGTCGAGCATCGCGCGGTAGCTGGGCAGCGCACCGTAGGCCGCGAACACTTCGGCCGCGCGCGCGGCGGCGGATTGCCTGTCGGCGGTGACACAGACCGGCAGGGCCGCGATGACGCGTGGCGCCGGCCGGCCGAACTCCTCAGCCGCCCTGGTGATGGTGGGCACGATATGCGCCCCGAGTGTCACCGGACCGGTGCACCAGGTCAGGGTGCCGTCAGCCAGCGCCGCGGTGACCCGCAGCATCTGTTCACCGAGGGCGGCCACCACCACACCGAAACCGGTCGACCCTTTGGCGCTGATACCGGCATGCACCCGATACATCTCGCCGTCGAAGTTGGCAGGTTCATTGCGGGACAACGGCATGAGGACCTTCAGATATTCGCGCAGATGCCGCACCGGCTTGTCGTAGCTCAGGCCGAACATGTTCTCGATGACGATCTTGTGGCTTAGTCCGATGCCCAGGGTGAAACGGTTGCCGGACGCGGCGGCCACCGTGTGGGCCTGTTGGGCGATCGCATGCGGATGACGCGGGAACGTCGGTACCACCGAGGTGCCCAATTCGATCCGCGGCACTTTCGTGCCCACCACCGCCAGGGCCGTCAGCGCATCGAGGCCGAAGATATGCGGCGCCCAGTAGGCGGCAAACCCGTCGCGCTCGGCCGAGGCGGCCTCGGCCACGACATCGTCGAGAGTTCCGTCATTGACCGCGCCGCCGAAGATTCCGTACCTCATCGGCCCGACGTTACGCCTCGCCACGGGCCTTCCCCGGGGAACCGGACCGGCTAGGCTTCCAGCCGTGATCTCTTTCGCGGGCGCGGGGACGTGCGTGGCATTGGCAGCCGCCGGTTTATTGGCGACCTCTGCACCGGCATCGGCCTGCCCCTACGGGACGGTCCCCAGCCACTTCCCCGGGGTCTGCGTCAGCGGCACATCCGGCGGGCAGGCAGTCGCGCCGAACCCGCCACCACATACCGGGGCGGTGTTCGGCGGCGGACCCAATCAGCTACCCACGGTGAACGGCATCCCCTGCACACCCGAGCATCTCGGCACCTGCATCGGCCTGGCCGAGAGCCAGGGCTGAGCACAGGGCCTTCGGGGCGTCTAGTTCGTCTGCACCATCGAGCGCCCGGTTGGCTGAACGCCCCGACCGCGTGGCCGCGCAAGCGCTGCGACCAACTCAACGATCGCCCCGCCCAGCAGCATCCCCCCGATGACGTCACTGAAAGTGTGCGCGCCGGTATACAACGCCAGCACGGCGACGGCCACCACGGCGGCCACCACCAGAACAGCCAGTGTGGTGCGCACCGCGCGACCGGCCCCGGCACCGAGGAATACCGCGATCGTGCCCAGCAGGGCCGCGGTCCCGGTGACATGCCCGGACGGAAAGGAGTGCGGGTAGTCGACCAGTGGCCCGGTGGTGGCGGTGCGCCCGATCACCGCCTTGAAGGTCTGCTCGACCGCGACGCCGATCCCGACCGCCCCGGTCACGCCGATCACCGGCATCGCCGATCGCGCCCGGACGGAGAGCAGCGTCCCGCAGACCACCGCCACGACCAGGACGTGAAGAGGCCGGCCGATATAGCCGAAGACCCCGGCGGCCTCATGGTCGCGGCGCCGGGTCCGGTGGGTGTCGAACCACTCCGCGACCGACGTGTCCAGAGCGGCCAGCCAGTCGGCGTTGATCCCGGCTGCCAACGCCGCGAGGGCGGTGAACAATCCCGCGGCGAGCAGGATCCCGCCCGTCCGGCCGCGGGTGAACAGAGCGGCTGCGGCCAGACCCGCGGCGGCAAGACTCAAGGCGATCATTGTGACGTCGATAGCCCGTCATTGTGGACCACAGTTGCGGAGACGGCCGTGGAACGCGCCGTGAGTCAGCCCGGCAACACCACACTCCTGCGATCACCACACTCCTGCGATCACCACACTCCTGCCATCACCACACTGAGGCCAGCCGCACCAGGACCGCGTCGAGCTCCTGATAACTCAGGCTGCCGCGCCGGTAGCTCGACCAGGCGATGGCCCGCATCATCGGCACGGTGAACCGCCGCCGCCCACGCCTGCCGGCCTGGATCGGCACCACCGCCGATCCGTCCGGATAGCTGAAGTCCCTCCTGCGCAACCCCCGGGAGATCCAGTCCGAGGACCTACCCAGGTAGGCCGCCACCTCAGCGGTGCTGAACTGCATCCCCGGCGCCCCGTCATCGCACCACGGATCGCCCTCGGGCTCCGCCACCACGGCCACCGGCTCAGCCGGATTCATCAGCGCCATCTCGATCTCGATCCCCAGCGTCCGGACACCGGCCGCCGCCAGGGCCGCGAAGTCCAGTCCGTCCACCGCCCGCACCTCCGCCCGCAGGGCCGCGTCGATGGCGCTGTAGCCGCCCTCGACCGGGCAGGGCACGAGCTCGTGGCCCATCAGCAGGTTCAGACCGTGCCGCTGCAGGGCCAGACTCAGCCGGCGGAAGTGCTCCTCGCGGCGCAGGTCCTCCACCGGGAACGGCAGCCAAATATCGGTGTGGGTGGCGATCGCACGGCCCAACGCGGCCACCACCGCATCGATCTCGGTCAATTCCTCGTGCTCGGCCGCCTCGCCTGGATCGAAGCAAAACGTCTGGGCGATCACCGCCCCCTTGGCGGCGGCCTGCACGCCCAGCATCTCCAGATGCTCGGCGGTATCGCGGTCCCCCAGGACCAGAACCTGATGGCTGGTATTGATGGCTGTCATTGGGCTCCCCTCTCCAGCAGCCGACGGTACCGATGGGGACTGACACTTTTCGGCCCCCGCCGCCGGCCACTGTTCCCGCGGCGTCGCCGGCGCTGCGGCGCAGCCGTCGATGGACGCGATCTGGGGCGACGGCGATCGCCATCGCGGTGTCGCCGGCCCAGTGCCCGGGCGCAAGTGGGACCGGGCTATTACGTCTCTGCCGGGGCTAGACCGCGATTGCCACGGTGATGCTCGACACCTCGGCGTCCCAGTCCGGGATCAGTTCGAAGTACCCGCCACCGGATTTGCCAGTGGACGCCGCCGAACCCACGATGCCGGGGTTGAACAGCAGAGTCAGACCGGCAGCCACCCGGATGACCAGCGTTGCCGCAGCGCCGGCCAGTTGGCCGACGACGGCGCCGAAGATGTTGTCGCCCAGCAGCGAACCGATCCCCTGGCCGAGGGCGGCACCTACTGCGCCCTGCAGTGCCGGATCTCGCAGGACGAGTGCGACGACTACGTCGGTCACCTCGCTCACCGGTGTCCCGCCCAGGATGTCGGCGGCGAGGCCGGTGAGCAGGTCACCGAAGACCGGGTTGGCCAGCAGCGAGATGGTGGCGACTTCGGCCACCCGCCCGACCGCCGTGGCGAGGCCGGCGTTGCCGATACCTCTGTCCTGCAGCAGTTGGGTGACCACCTGCTGGGCCACTTCGCCGATACCGTCGCGGATTCCGTCGTTATCCAGAATCTGGTCGAGATAGGCCGGAAGGACGGCTTCCACCGCGGCCAGGACTGCGGGGGAAGCGGCCAGCGACTGCAGCGAATCCTCAAGCGCAGCAACCGGATCGGTTCCACCCAGGACGGCCGTGGCGACCTGCTCGAGCGCGTCGGTCAACGCTGCGCCGACGCCGGGGTAGCCCAGCAGATCGGTGACCGCCGAGCCGAGCAGGCTGGCCGTCGCAGCACCGACGGTGGGGTCGGCCAGCAGGCCGACGATCGTCGGGCCGAAGTCGCCTCCGAGCAGAGTGCCGATCAGCGACTGCACGGCCGGTTCGCCGGCGAACCCGCCGAGCAGGGCCGTGACCGCGGCACCCACCGACTCCTGAACACCCGCGTTGCCGAAGACCGTGGCCTCAAGGGTGTCGAGGGCGCTGGCGAGGGTCGCGCCAAGGGCGGCGGCCACGTCGGGATCGGTTTCCAGCGCCTGCAGTGCGCTGCGGAGGGCCTCGGCCGGGTCGGTTCCGGACAGCACCGCGGTAACGGCCGCACTGGCGATCTGGGCCAGGGCAGCCGATACGCCCTGCTGGCCCAGGAACCCGGACAGCACCGAACCGGCGACCGCACCCAGGCCGTCACCGATCGCGGAGTCCGCCAGCAGTCCCAGCACCGCGTCGCCGAGGGCACCACCCAGGTCCGCAGCAACCGAGGCGTCACCGGTGAGCGCGGTCAGCACCGCGGCGACCTGATCGCCGACCAGTGCCCGGACATCGGAGTCGTCGAGCAGGCCGGAGACGATGTCGGCGAGCATGCCGAACGCGCCCGTGGTGGCCTCCCCGAAAGCCTGCTGGACATCGGCATTGCCGAGGAATGCGCTCAGCGCCGCGGGGACGTCCGGTCCGAGCAGGCCGACCAGAACCTCCTCGATGTCGAAGCCGTTGCCGATGAGGTCATCGAGGAAGTCCGACACCGCCGTCGAGCCGGTCGGGAACTCGATGGCCGCGAAAACCGGCGAAAGCGCTGCGGCGACAAGCGGATTGCCGAGGGTCTGCTCGAGGAAGTAGGCCGCCGTGTCACCGAGGGTGGTGCGGATCTCGGCGGGTAGGCCGGCCAGCGCGTCGATCCCGGCGATGCGCTCCGCCAGGCTCGCCAGCAGGGCGGTATCGGTGGCGAGGTCTTCGATGGTGGCCGGTACGGCGGTGAAGTCGCCGAGCAGGCCGGCCCGCAGCAGGGCGAATCCGGCAGCGGCCAGTGCGGGGGCCAGACCAGCCGATCCGGGGTCGGCGGTGACGATGAGATCCAGCAACAACTCGGTGATCTCGGATTCGAAATCGTCCACCGAGGCGGGACCGTCGACGAGGACCGAAACCATCAGCGGCACAATCTGATCGGCCACCCGGGCGCCCATCGCCGCGTCGCCGACGAAGCCGCCGACCAGTCCGGACACCGCGCCGCTGAGGTACTGCAGCGCTTCGTCGTTGTTCAGCAGGCCGCCGAGTGCACCCGACATGGCCAGATCGACCGCGGCCTGGATGGCCTCGCTGGACTGCAGCGCATCCCAGGCCCCCGCCGCCGCATCGCCGAGATCGGTCCCGGCAAGGACCGCCGCCGCGAATTCGCCGGCGACATCGGCCAACTCGGCCGACACCCCCGGGTGACCGAGGAATCCGGTGAGGATCGAACCGGCCAACCCGCCCAGTTCGGCATCGCCGGCGAGGCCGCCGACCAGTCCGGAGACCGCGCCGCCGAGGAACTGCAGCGTGTCAGCGTCGTCGAGAAGTCCGGCGAGCGCATTGGAGACGGTGAGATCCACCACGGCCTGGATGGCCGGGTCGGCCTGCAACGAGCGCCACGCGGCGGTCACCGCCGCACCGGGGTCGGTACCGGTGAGCACCGCGGTCGCGAACGAACCGGCGGCGTCGGCCAGGGCCGCGGACACACCGGGCTGGCCCAGGAATCCGCTGACCGCACCGGCCAGGCTGCCCAGGGTGGGATCGTCCACCCAGCCCGAGATGGCCTGCGCCACCGCGGGGCCGAATTCGGTTGCCAGCAGATCCACGGCGTTCGAGATCGCATCGTCGACGGCGCCGCCGATGGCAGGGTCGGCGAGCAGCGCCCGCACCGCGTCCGGCAGTGCCGCGACCGGATCGGCGGCGGTGACGATGCGACCGACGGCATCAGCCAGGGTGGCCAACACCTGCGGCGAGCCCAGCGTCCCGCCGGTCACCGAGTCGACCAGCGCACTGACCTGATCGCCGAGATCGGATTCGGCCCACCATCCGCTGACCGCGTCGCTGACACCATCGATGACGTCGGCGGCGGTGGGATTGGCGCCCAGGCCCGCGATCAATGCCGATACCTGGGTGGCGGCGGTGGCTCCGAAGGAACGCTCAATCCAGTCGGCGGCAGCCTGTCCGATACCGGCGCGGATCTGTTCGGGGAGCCCGGCCAGAACGCCGATCCCGGCGATTTGGTCGGACAGGCTCGGCGGGACGGTCTGACCGGTGGTCACCGACGCCGCCGGAGCCGCCGTTGTCGCGGCGGCCGACAGTTCCCGGCGACTGGCCGCTGCGGCGGCCCAGGCCAGCGGCGCGGCCGCGGGGATATCGGTGCGGCCGGGCCCGCCCAGCCAGGCGAGCAGGCCGGTCACGGCGGTTGTCGACACCGCTGCGGTCGCGGGGGCGGCGGTCATCACCGGCACCTCGGCAGCGGCCGGGGTGGCGATCGAGGCGATCTGCGGCAGGTCGGCGGACGGGGCGGTCCCGGACGGCGTGGAGGCCACCGGAGCCGGAATCTGCACGGCGGCGGCCGGGGCAGCGATATCAGGGGTCGACGCGGATTCGGTCGACGGGGATTCGGTCGGAGCGGATTCCGGGACGCCGGGGATCGAATCGCCCGCCGGGGCCTTCCGGGGACCGCCGGGGGCCGCAGCTGCGGCGCCGCCGCCCCGGGCTGCTCTGCGGCTGCTGGGGTCGGTGGCCGCGGCGTCGGTGCTCGGCTGCGCCGATTCGCCGCGCGCGGTGCGGTCCGGGGACCCGGCCCGGCTTCGGGCCCGGGTCGCGGTGTCCTTGGCAGGGCTGGACTGTGATGGCCCGGCGTTGGTTGAGGATCCCGCGTCGCCGGAGGCGTCGGAGTCGGCAGCGGCCAGCGGAAGTCCGGCGATCACCCCGCCCACACCGAGTGCGACAGCGAGGGCTCCGACCCGGCCCACGTAGTGCGTTGAACGACGTCGACCCGACCCGATAATCGCACTCACCATCAACCGCCTCACCCTCCCGACCGGTTCTGCCCCAGCACGGCGGCAAACTGCTCTCTAAGGAATATCACAGGTTCGTGAGCCAACGCACATTCCGAGGATGTTCGGCGGCGGCGGCAGACCCGCGTTGCCCGGCGGGCCCCGGCCAACTGCGGCACGATGTCCTCCATGCGGCGGGCGGCGGGATGATCGGGCGGGCAGCGCTGGCGGCGGCACTGGTCCTGGCCGGCCTGACCGGCTGCTCCCCCGCGCCGTCGACCCCGCCGGGCATGTTCAGCGTCTACCTCGGCGAACCGCAACGGCCGCTGATTCCCGGTAACACCACCGAGAGCGAGGGTTCCAAGGCCATCGGGGCGCTGTGGAGTCCGCTGGTCACCTTCGACGAGCGCAGCCGCAGCGTCACCTATGACGGTGCCGCCGAGTCGGTCACCTCCACCGACAACATCCGCTGGACCATCACGCTCAGAGATGGCTGGACCTTTCACGACGGCACCCCGGTGACCGCGCAGTCCTACGTCAAGGCCTGGAACTACACCGCGCTGAGCACGAACGCCCAGGGAGCCTCCTATTTCTTCTCCAACGTCGAGGGGTACGACGCCCTGCAGGGCTCGGGCGAGGGCGATGGTGGGGCAGCGCCGGCTGCCAGCGAGATGTCGGGCCTGCGCGTCGTCGATGACACCACCATCGAGGTCACCCTCGCCGAGCCGTTCGCCATCTACCCGCTGACCCTGGGTTACAGCGCATTCGACCCGCTGCCGGAGGCGTTCTACGCCGACCCGGCCGCCTTCGGTAAGAAGCCGATCGGCAACGGCCCGTTCAAGGCCGACACCGAATGGGTGCGCGGACGCGGGATGACGCTGAGCCGCTACGACGACTACGCCGGTCCCGACAAGGCCAAGGCCCGCGGGGTGGTGCTGCGGGTGTACACCGAGCTGTCCACCGCCTACACCGATGTGCTGGCCGGCAACCTCGACGTGCTCAAGGGCCTGCCGCCGGACGCCTACGCCAGCGCCCAGGACATCTTCGGGGAGCGCTATCTGCAGCAGCCCAGCCCGGACATCACCAGCCTGGGCTTCCCGCTGTATGACCAGCGCTACGCCGACGTGCGGGTGCGCCGCGCGCTGTCGATGGCGATCGACCGGGAGGCCATCACCAACGCGATTTTCCTGGGCACCCGGGTGCCGGCCGACTCGTTCGCCCCGCCCACCGTCGTCGGCTACCGGCCCGACGCCTGCGGGAAGTGGTGCGAATACCGGCCGGAAGAGGCCAAGGCCCTGCTCGCCGAGGCCGGTTTCGACACCTCGGTGCCGGTGGACATCTGGTTCAACGCCGGCGCCGGGCACGACGGCTGGATGACCGCGGTGGGCAACATGTTCCGCAAGATCGGCCTGACCTACCGGCTGCGCGGCAACCTGCAGTTCAACGAGTTCCTGTCCAAACGCGACGCCAAGGAGATGACTGGGCCGTTCCGGCTGGCGTGGGTGATGGACTACCCGTCGATCGAGAACTTCCTGGCCCCGCAATACGCGACCGCCGCTCTCGCCCCGGCCGGTTCCAACACCACCTTCTACAGCAACACCGCCTTCGACGACGCGCTGGCCGCCGGGGATCGCGCCCCCACCATCGAGGCCGCCAGCACCGCCTACGAGCAAGCCGAGGACGTCCTGGTCGACGACCTGCCGGCGGCGCCGCTGTTCTGCGGGGTGGACCAGACGGTCTGGACCAAGAAGGTGTCCCAGATCCGCTACAACATCCTCGGCGAGGTCGTGCTACAGGACGTCGTAGTCGACGGTCTGGCGGTGTGATCCGTTGACCCGCTTCGTCATTCGCCGCCTGCTACTCACCATCCCGATCCTCATCGGCGCCTCGCTGCTCATCTATGCGATGGTCTACGCCCTGCCCGGCGATCCGGTGCGGGCGCTGGCCGGGGACCGCCCGATCAGCCCGGCCGTGCAGGCCCAGATCCGGGCCGACTACAACCTCGACGATCCGTTCGCGGTGCAGTACGGCAAGTACCTGTGGGCCCTGCTGCACGGCGACTTCGGCTCGGACTTCTCCGGTCGGCCGGTGCTGGAGACCATCAGCCAGCGCCTGCCGGTGACGGTGAAACTGACCGTCGTCGCGGTGGTGTTCGAGACACTGTTCGGCATCGCCGCCGGGATCCTGGCCTCGCTGCGGCGCAACTCGTTCTTCGACAACCTGGTGCTGATCTCCACCACCATGCTGGTGTCGATCCCGGTGTTCGTGCTGGGATTTCTGGCGCAGTTCGTATTCGGGTTCAAACTCGGCTGGTTTCCGATCGCCGGCCTGGCCGACGGCTGGCTGAGCTATCTACTGCCCGGCCTGGTGCTGGCATCACTGTCGATGGCCTATGTGGCCCGGTTGACCCGCACCGCCATGCTGGAGGCCTTCTCGGCGGACTACATCCGAACCGCCCGGGCCAAGGGGGTGGGCCGGGGCCGGATCGTGTTCCGGCATGCCTTCCGCAACAGCCTGATTCCGGTGGTCACCTTCATCGGCGCCGATATCGGCTCGCTGCTGGGCGGGGCGATCGTCACCGAGTCGGTGTTCAACCTGCCCGGCCTGGGCCGGGCCATCTTCGACGCGGTCCGCGCCCAGGAGGGCCCGGTGGTGGTCGGGATCGTCACCCTGATGGTGTTCTTCTACATCTTCTTCAACCTGGCCGTCGATGTCCTCTACGCCGTGATCGACCCGAGGATCCGCTATGGCTGAACCACTCGAGGCTCATCTCGACGCTGAGGGCGCCGAACTCGAACCGCTGGTGGGCCAGTCCAGTGTGTGGGGCAACGCCTGGAAGTATCTGCGCACCAACCCGCTGTTCCTGATCGGCCTGACGGTCCTGGTGGTGATGCTGGCGATGGCGCTGTTTCCGGCCCTGTTCGCCCGCGGCGTCGACCCGACCGACTGCGACCTGTCGCTGTCACGGCAACGGCCGAGCGCGCAGCACTGGTTCGGCATGGACCTGCAGGGCTGCGATTACTACGCCAACGTCGTCTACGGCGCGCGGACCTCGGTGGCCATCGGGGTGCTCACGGTGATCGGGGTGCTGATCATCGGGGTGCTGATCGGGGCGCTGGCCGGCTATTACGGCGGCTGGGCCGATTCGGTGCTGGCCCGGCTGACCGACGTGTTCTTCGGCATCCCCCTGTTTTTGGGCGCGCTGATCCTGCTGACGGTGTCCCCGCAGCGTTCGGTGTGGACGGTGTCACTGGCGTTGATCGTGTTCGGCTGGATGACAGCGATGAGGCTGGTGCGGTCCTCGGTGGTGTCCATCCGGGAGGCCGACTATGTGCTGGCCGCACAGGCACTGGGTGCCTCCTCGGGCCGGATCCTGCTGCGTCACATCCTGCCCAATGCCCTTGCCCCGGTGTTGATCTACGCCACCATCGCGGTGGGAACCTTCATCTCGGCGGAGTCCGCGCTGACGTACCTGGGCATCGGTCTGCAGGCCCCGGAAATCTCCTGGGGCCTGCAGATCAACGTCGCCCAGTCCCTGATCGGCAGCTCCCCGCACCTGTTGTTCTTCCCGGCGCTGTTCCTGTCGGTGACGGTGCTCGGCTTCATCCTGCTCGGCGACGCCCTGCGCGATGCCCTCGACCCGAAGCGGCGGTGAACCGATGACCGAACCGCTGCTGCAGATCCGGGGCCTGACGGTCGAGTTCGCCGTGGACGGGTCCTGGATACCCGCGGTGCGCGGCGCCGATCTGGACCTGGCCCGCGGCGAGGTACTGGCCCTGGTGGGTGAATCCGGTTCGGGAAAGTCCACATTGGCGATGGCCATACCGGGTTTGTTGGCCGGGAACGCCCGGGTGTCGGGCAGCATCCGACTCGACGGCCAGGAGTTGGCCGGGGCCAGCGAGAGCGAACTGACCAGGGTCCGCGGCGGGCAGGTCGGGGTGGTGTTCCAGGAGCCGATGACGGCGTTCAATCCGGTGTACACGATCGGCTGGCAGATCGCCGAGGCCGTCCGGATGCACCGAGACGTCCCGGCCGCCGCGGCCCGAGCCCGCGCGGTGGAGCTGCTCGAACTGGTAGATATGCCCGATCCCGGAACCCGGGTGGACTACTACCCGCATCAGCTGTCCGGCGGGCAGCGCCAGCGCGCGATGATCGCCCAGGCTCTGGCGTGTGATCCGGGGCTGCTGATCGCCGACGAGCCGACGACCGCTCTCGACGTGACCGTTCAGGCTGAGATCCTCGACCTGATCCGGGATCTGCGGCTGCGGGTCAATGCCGCGATCCTGCTGATCACCCACGATATGGGGGTGGTGGCCGACCTGGCCGACAGCGTGATGGTGATGAAGGACGGCGCCGTCGTCGAATCCGCGCCGTCGGCAACGCTGTTCAGCAGTCCGCACGAGCCGTACACCCGCGCGCTCCTGGCCGCCGTCCCCCATCTGGGCACCGGCCGGATCGAGGTGACCGAGCCTGCCGCCGAACCGACGGAGGTGCCGGTACCGGCACTCTCGTTGCGCCAGGCCACCATCGAGTTCACATCCCGGGGCAAGAGCACCTTCCGCGCCGTCGATGCGGTGAACCTGGAGGTCGGGGCCGGCGAGGTGGTCGGCCTGGTCGGCGAATCCGGTTCCGGCAAGTCGACTTTGGGCAAGGCCGCAGTCGGTCTGGTGCGGCTGACATCCGGCTCGGTGGCCCTGGCCGGCACCGATATCACCGCACTGTCCCAGCGTCGTCTGCGCGGACCGCGCAAGAAGGTCGGCGTGGTGTTCCAGGACCCGGGCTCCTCGCTGAACCCGCGCTGGCCGGTCGGCCAGGCGATCGCCGAACCACTGGCCCTGCACACCGGGCTGTCGGCCTCCCAGCGCACCGCCCGGGTCGACGAACTGCTCGACCAGGTGCAGTTGGTGCGCGGACTCCGAAACCGCTACCCGCACCAGCTATCCGGCGGCCAACGCCAGCGCGTCGGGATCGCCCGGGCGCTGGCACTGAACCCCGCTCTAGTGATCGCCGACGAACCGACCTCTGCACTGGATGTGTCTGTCCAGGCCCGGGTGCTTCGACTGCTGCGGCAGTTGCAAGCCGAGCACGGCTTCGCCTGCCTGTTCATCAGCCACGACCTGGCCGTCGTGGAGGAACTCTCCGACCGGATCGCGGTGCTGCAGGCCGGCCGGCTGGTCGAAACCGGGCCGACCGAGGTGGTGCTGAACCGCCCGGCCGAGGCGTATACCGCGCGGCTGATCGCCGCGGTGCCGGTGCCAGATCCGGTTGAGCAGGCGCGACGGCGGGAGC
>Ga0209986_10000179_pt1 | contig 58153 bp, 54 predicted proteins | sample BlataG_FD_183168 | JGI IMG/M metagenome (GOLD analysis project Ga0209986, IMG submission 183168) | Deep subsurface microbial communities from Black Sea to uncover new lineages of life (NeLLi) - Black_00105 metaG (SPAdes) (version 2) | ecosystem: Environmental > Aquatic > Marine > Oceanic >... | reverse complement strand
TGCAGAGCTCGTGCAGCAATTTATTACAACCCTTTAACGCATAAAGAACGTTATTGCCATGATGATAGCCACCCATGTTAAATACCTCCTATGCCAAATTTACTGAAAAATGAGATTAAGTGCAATGAGAATGCTCTTATACCCCATTATTTCCGCAGGAAAAGACATTGCTGCAAGCGGCCGGATACCCTAGCCTAACGCAACTTGAAAACAACTTAACACGATGATAAGCTACAGCGCATAAACCAATGATTAAAAAGGGAAAAGATTTACCAAGCCACCGGGTTTCCACCAGCGACGATATTGAAGTCTCTACTTACCTGGAAATCGCCAAGGGGTTACGTGGTGAGCAACCCATCCCTGAACCTAAACCACTACCACCGGGTGAACGTGAAACAATAGTGGTGATTGATTTTGGCTCACAGTACAGCATGCTCATTGCCAGGCGAGTCAGGGAATGCCATGTCTACTGTGAGATTGTGCCTCATGATGCTCCTTGGGAGAAAGTGGCTACTCTGAATCCTCGGGGTTTTATTCTTTCAGGAGGTCCAGCTAGCGTTTATGTTGCTGGCGCGCCTCTGGCTCCCACATATATTTATGAGAAATGTCTGCCCATAATGGGTATTTGTTATGGCATGCAGGTTATTGCCTATCAGCTAGGGGGCAAGGTGTCCCCAGGAGAAGAACACGAGTATGGTCATGCTATTTTGCATGTAAGTGCTGAGGGCTGTCCTCTTCTTGCTAACCTTACCTCGTCTATACCTGTGTGGATGAGTCATGGCGACCGAATAACAGAAATGCCACCTGGTTTTAGTGCCATGGCTTATACTGAGAACTCGCCAGTGGCTATCATGGGCAACGATAAAGGCATTTTTGGGCTTCAATTTCATCCTGAAGTAGTTCACACACCGCAAGGGAAGAATATTTTTCAAAACTTTGTATATAGTGTATGTGGGTGCAAGGGCAACTGGACACCGACCAGATTCGTAACTGAGAGTATAGATAAAATCAGGCAGCAAGTAGGGGAAGGTAAGGTTATTTGTGCTCTATCCGGCGGTGTTGATTCAGCGGTGACTGCTAGATTCATCCATCGTGCGATCGGGGATAAGTTGACCTGCTTCTTCATAAATAACGGGTTGTTGCGCCGTGAGGAACCAGAGAGGGTATTAGATACTTTCCAACAGAATCTCAAGATGAATATAGTTTATGTAGATGCCAGCAGAAGATTCCTGGAACGGCTTCGTGGGGTAACTGACCCAGAGAAGAAGCGACAATTGATAGGTAAGGAGTTCATTAAGGTATTTGAGGAGGAGGCTGTTAAATTAGGTCAGGTCGATTTCCTGGCTCAGGGCACTCTTTACCCCGATGTTATTGAAAGTACTACAACAGAAACCAAAGCTTCAGTAAAAATAAAAAGCCACCATAATGTTGGTGGATTGCCGACTAAAATGAAATTCACCCTTATTGAGCCTCTTCGTTACTTGTTCAAGGATGAAGTCCGTGAGGTAGGGTTGGCTTTAGGCTTGCCTGAGGATATGGTTTGGCGGCAGCCATTTCCAGGACCGGGACTGGCAATCCGTGTCATCGGTGAAGTGACCAGGGAAAAATTAGAGATACTTCGTTCTGCTGACTGGATTGTAATGTATGAGATCAAGAAGGCCAATATGTATCGCCAACTATGGCAGAGTTTCGCTGTGCTCACCGATGTTAAAAGCGTTGGTGTTATGGGTGATTATAGAACCTATGGCTATCTGGTAGCAGTCAGGGCAATAAATAGCGACGATGCTATGACTGCTGATTGGGCAAGATTACCATATGACCTTCTGGCCAGAATATCGAACCGTATAGTTAATGAGGTACCTAATATTAATCGGGTAGTTTACGATATTACCAGTAAACCACCAGCGACTATAGAATGGGAATAAATTTCAAAGGAGGAGAAAAATGAGTTATTCACCAGAGGACGAGGGTTTCAGCCCGGAAGAAGAATTGTCCATGGATCTTGAGATGTTACGTGAAGATTTAGTCGGCGAATTGCAAGCAATAAATCAATATCAGGAGCACCTTGAAATACTGGGAAATGATGAGGCTGTGACAGTGCTGGAGCACATCGTTGAAGAGGAAAAGGAACATGTTGCCGAGTTAGTTAAATTGATTCAAGCCCTTGACCCTGTTCAGGCAGAAAAGTTTAAGGATATTTCGTAAATTTGTTGGTGCCTGGAAAAAAGGTGTGATAAAGAACAAGTGCTATCAAGTGGAAAGGAAATAGTAATTATTGAAGGTAATGGTCATCGGAGGAGGAGGCAGGGAGCATACTTTAGTATGGAAGATAGCCCAAAGTTCTAAGGTTGACAGGGTTTTTTGTGCTCCTGGTAATGCTGGAACAGCACTCATCGGTGAGAATCTAGATATTGATCCTTCTGATGCAAAAGCCCTGGGTAAAGCGGCTAAAGATAACGGCATTGACCTTGTTGTCGTTGGTCCTGAAGTTCCGTTGTCATTGGGTGTAGTTGATTATTTTGCTAGTCTAGGTATTCCCATTTTTGGTCCTAACAGAGCGGCAGCTCAAATAGAATCAAGTAAGGTTTTTGCCAGGGACTTAATGGAAAAGTATGGCATTCCCTGCCCCAAGGCAAGTGTTTTCTCCTGTTATTCTGAAGCTCGTGAGCATCTTAAACAACAGCAGTTACCTGTTGTAATCAAGGCAGATGGGCTGGCTGCCGGTAAAGGCACAATTATTGCTTACTCCTTGCCAGAAGCCGACAAGGCTCTAATTGACATTATGGAACAGAAAGTCTTTGGTTCAGCGGGAGACAAAGTGACGATTGATGAATTTATCAGTGGGCGGGAGGTAAGTCTGATAGCTTACACCGATGGAAAAACAATCTCACCCATGGTTCCTGCCTGTGATTATAAGAAAATCTGGGATGGGGACCAGGGACCTAACACTGGTGGTATGGGAAGCTACAGCCCACCAGGTTTTTTTTCGGCTCAACTTATAGAAAAGGCTACCAATACCGTTTTATTACCAGCGCTAGAAGCAATGGCTAACGAAGGAATAACCTATAAGGGGGTAATTTATGCCGGGTTAATGGTCACCGATAAGGGCGAATTATCCGTGTTGGAATTTAATTGTCGTTTTGGTGATCCAGAGACTCAGGTCGTTTTGCCTCTCCTCAAGAGTGATTTGGTGGATATTATCCAGGCAGTTATTGAAGGTAACCTTGACCAAATTAATATAGAATGGAGTAGTGATGCCTGTGTAGGAGTGGTTATGACTTCGGCTGGCTATCCAGGCAGTTATGTTAAGGGATTTCCTATAAGGGGGCTGGATAAGGTGGATAAGGGTGTGCTGGTCTTTCACGCTGGAACCAAATTAGGTGACGATGGAATAATCTATACCAATGGTGGGAGGGTACTCACCGTGGTGAGTATGGGTGGAGATATAGCTGAAGCCAGGGAAAAGGCTTATGGTGCCCTAAATGATGTATACTTTGAAGGGTGTTATTATCGCAAAGATATTGCACTTAGAGAGGTGGTTTAAATGGCGCGAGTAGGCGTTGTAATGGGAAGCAAAAATGACTGGGATATGGTCAAGCCATCAATAGACCTGCTGGAGCAACTGGGCGTTGATTATGAAGTTTCCATTATCTCAGCTCACAGAAATCCCGGGAAACTAAGGGAATATGGATTGAAGGCAGCAGAGAGTGGTTTTGAGGTTATCATTGCCGCTGCTGGTGGTGCTGCTCATCTTCCCGGTATTTTATCTAGCTGGACTACGGTGCCTGTAATTGGCGTTCCCTTACCTACTAGCGAGTTAAAAGGTATAGATGCCCTTCTATCTATAACTCAGATGCCTGCGGGGGTGCCGGTGGCATGTGTTGGAATTGGTGAAGGTGGTGCTAAAAACGCTGCTTTGCTTGCCGCTCAAATTTTAAGTATAAAGGATAATGCCATAAAGAAGGCTTATAGCAAGTATAAAAGGGAATTGGCAGAGAAATAAAATGATAGAGCGTTATTCACTGCCACAAATGAAAAAAGTATGGTCTGAGGAAAATAAGTTCAGCAAATGGCTTAAGGTGGAAATAGCTGCTTGTGAGGCATGGGCGGAGTTGGGTAAAATCCCCAGGGAAGATATTCCTAAAATAAAGAAAGCTAGTTGCAATCTAGATCGTATCGCTGAGTTCCTCAAAGAGACCCATCATGATATGACTGCCTTTCTTAATTCAGTGGCTGAAAGCCTTGGAGAGGAATCGCGCTTCGTACATCTTGGACTTACCTCTTCGGATATTATGGATACCGCACTAAGTCTCCAGTTAAAAGATGCTGCTGATATTCTGGAGCGAGACATCAATGAGCTTATCACTGTTCTGGGGAACAAAGCTATTGAGCACAAATATACTATTATGATGGGACGAACTCATGGCATTCACGCTGAGCCAATTACATTTGGTTTAAAGCTAGCCCTATGGACTGAAGAGACGAAGCGCAATGCTCGAAGGTTGATTGAAGCAAAAACGGCTATCTCTGTAGGTAAAATATCTGGAGCAGTAGGCACCTATGCTACAGTACCTCCCGAGGTTGAGGAGGGAGCCTGTGCTAAATTAGGGCTTACCCCAGCCCCAATATCAAGCCAGATAATTCAGCGTGATCGTCATGCCCAGTTTGTAACTACACTGGCCATAATTGCCGGCTCATTAGAGAAATTCGCCACTGAGATAAGAAACCTTCAGAGAACTGAAATCCTGGAAGTTGAAGAACCATTCCACGCAGGACAGACAGGATCCTCAGCAATGCCACATAAAAGAAACCCCGAACTTTGTGAACGCATTTCTGGGCTTGCCCGATTAATCAGGGGTTATGCATTAACTTCCATGGAAAACATTGCTTTGTGGCATGAGCGGGATATCAGTCACTCTTCTACGGAACGTATTATTTTACCAGACTCTTGCCTGGTTATGGACTATGTGTTGACTATGTTTACCTCGATAATGAAGGAACTCAGAGTTTATCCAGAAAATATGCGCAGTAACATTGAACTCACCTGCGGCTTGGTTTTTTCCCAGAGAGTACTCCTGGCGTTAATAGATAAGGGCGTTAGTCGAGAGAAGGCTTATAAGATGGTACAGGATAATGCCATGAAAGCCTGGCAGAAGAAAAAGAGCTTTATATCTTTTCTTGAGGATGATACAGAAATAGCAGCTTATCTCAATAAATCTGAACTGGAATCCTTATTTGACTATAATTATTACCTGCGGCATGTGGATACGGTGTTTAACCGACTAGGGCTAACCAAATTTAGAGAGGTCAATCAAACTTATGAGGACAGGTTGACTCCTCACGCACTGTAGCGTAACGAAAGATGTCTGTTTTATTACAAACCGATTTACCTTTTCCCTTGTTTCGGCGTGGCAAGGTGAGAGACGTCTATGATCTTGGGGAAAGGGTTCTTATTGTGGCTACCGATCGTATATCAGCATTTGATTTTGTCCTGCCCTGTGGTATCCCTGATAAGGGAGAAGGTCTTAATAAATTATCAGCCTTTTGGTTGGTAAAAACAGCCCAAATTGTGCCCAATCATCTAATAGAGGTAGTTGATAGCAACGTCGCTTTGAACAGTTTGAATAAGCTGTTGAACTTTTCTGCGGAATTGCCGGAGTACCTTATCGGTCGCTCTATGGTTGTGGCTAAAGCCGACCGTATTCCTGTAGAGTGTGTTGTCCGTGGTTACCTATCTGGCTCAGCCTGGACAGAGTACAAAGAAACAGGTATAACTGGCAACATTCAGTTACCCCCAGGAATGCAGGAAAGTCAAGAATTACCTCAGCCTATTTTTACTCCTACTACCAAGGGTGAAACAGAGCATGACCGCCCCCTAAATGAGCAGGATATAAGAAATCTTGAAGAAATATCATGGCGAAAGGGGCGAGCTAGCCGTACCCTGATGGAGGAATTAGAGGAGAAGAGCTTGCTTATTTATTGTTATGCCAGAGATTATGCCAGGACCAAGGGCATTATAATTGCCGACACTAAGTTCGAGTTTGGACTCATTAATGGAAAGCTAACGCTTATCGATGAGTTGTTAACACCGGACTCAAGTCGATTCTGGGATGTTAGTCAGTATGAAGTTGGGCGCTCACAGCCTAGCTTTGACAAGCAGCCGGTTCGTGACTGGCTTGTAGCTTCAGGATGGAACAAAGAGCCGCCTGCACCTGTGCTGCCACCGGAGGTAATTGAGGCTACCAAAAACCGATATACTAAAATTTATCAGTGGTTCACAGGCAGAGAATTAACAACAAGTATATCTAGTTAAAACCTGCCTTAAGTAATACAGGTTATTAGCAAACCTGCCATTAAAAATTACATCCCGCAATGTTCTGTGATACCGTTCTAATATCTTTAGTAGAAGAAGCAATGGCTCTCAGTTATAAGTGAGGTGTAGATGGAATTTGGCACTATAATCGGTATTATAACTGCAATAGCGATAGCAATTGGTTTGCCTTTGGCTCTCCGAAAGAGAAAGAAAGCAGGCCCACAAAAGAGAGAAGAACTTTATCGCCATCTTCAGGTTTTAGCAGTAAAAGCATCCCTGAAGGGGAGAGGCAGTGATAAAGAACAAATAGGATTAAGCCGATTCTCCGGGCAGAGGTCGGAGGGAGTTATAGAATTGAAAAATAGGAATGTTGATTCTATAAATGTTATTAGCATATCCAGCCAGTATGGTGTGAATTATTTCATTGATTATCTGGTTAAAAGCCCCAATTTAGCGGGAAGTCGACCGTTGAAGAAGACAAGGTTGGTAAGAAAGAAGAGCTCGCTTCTCTGGGGTAAAACGATAACCATTGAATGGAAAGGGGATGAATCATTAGCATGGAGTTTGAATTTAGACCACAGGCTTGCTGATAAGCTTTCACAAGATATGGTTAACCCTTTCAATGGGAGTATCTGGATTTACCCTGAGTTGAAGTATGGATATGTCAGAATAAGAACTTCCTACAGCTTACCATCGACACAGGTAATCGAAGCGGTTGATATTATCGCCAGACATGTAAAATCATACTGAATAACATTGCTGGAGCCGATTACAGAATTACTTTGGTGTTTACCAGGCTTCTTTCAATAGATGCTATGCCAGTGTTCATTTATTTCACTAACCCCAATCTTAGCGTGCCATGGAGTCCCATAGTCGTTAGCTACTCTGGTAAGACTTTCGAGCCTCTTAACCACAGTATCCTCCAGGAATTTCAATCGCTCCTGTTGAGAGATAAAATGAGTTGATTCTTGCCATAATGCACGCCCAGCTAGAAATCCTGAAGCTCCTGCCTGGCAGGCAATTTTAACCTGCTGGTAAAAGATATCGAAATTCACACCGCCACTAAGAATAACCCAGGGAACCTGGCTTGCCTCATTAAGCTGATGACAGTAATTAGAAAGCTGACTCTCGTCTCTTTCAAATTCAAGGTCCGATGGAAATTCGGCCTTGAGCACATCTATGGGAAGGGCTGTGATTTGCCTGGCGGTTTCAACAACCAGTCGTGACTTTATGCGAGCAAAATTCTGAGGGGTATCTTTCTCTGCTCCCACTTTATAGCTTACAGGCTCAACAACGAATGGTATGTCCTCTGCCAGACATTCATCAGCTAGTTTCTTAACTGTATCGAGTTGTTTTCCGGCAACATCAACATCAGGCCGATAGTAGAGGAGAAGCTTTGCTGCTGTGGCTCCCATTTTCTTTATCTTTCTAACATTCCAATCAGGAAGTATGTTTGTAATTCTTGCGTCCGCATTACCTGAATAACCAGTCTCTTCCAGACTTACCAGTAATCCAGTATCCCCGGTAATAACGCCAGTAGAAATTGCCTGTGCCGCACCATAAATAGGGTCTAAGAGGATGGCACTGGCGTGGTGGCTTATGACTCGGCATAGGTCTAGCTTAAAATCAACCATGGCTTGATAATCTACACCTTCAGGATTTGTACCACCGAGCATTCTCTTTAGTGAGCCCCTATGGTCTAAAGCACACATTGTAAAAATGCCATTATCATTGGCCAGCTGCTGTAAACCTCGTATCTTACCTGTGGATAATTTTCTCATACTGTTAAGTAGCCAATATTTTCACTAACTGTAGTAAATTATTATCCAGTTCCTTTTGCTTCTCCCACGTATCCTTCAATAGCGTAAATATTATTTCCCCTTTTAATTCTCCAACCATATACCCCGATTTACCATCTGCTAGAGCATCAACGGCTGCTGCTCCTAACTTGCTGGCCAGAATCCTGTCCCTGGCTGTCGGAGAGCCCCCCCTTTGTATATGCCCCAGAACGCAGATTCGGTATTCCAGTTTTAACCTTTCCCAGACCTGTTGCGCGACTTGAAATACTCCCCCGGCATCATCCCCTTCGGCAACTACCACTATGCTGGATTTCTTTCCTTTTTTAATGTTACGCCTCAACTCAAGGCAAAGCTCCTCTATCTTAGTCTCTGTTTCAGGGATTAAAATACTTGCAGCACCACCGGCAATTCCAACGGCTAATGCAATGAAACCCCTGCTCCTTCCCATGACCTCGATAAAGAAGGGACGCTGTAAAGACCCAGCAGTATCTCTAATTTTATCTATAGCATCTAAAGCTGTATTTATTGCTGTATCAAAGCCAATAGCATAATCGGTGCCATAGACGTCATTATCTATGGTGCCTGGAATACCAATTACCTTTATATTGCCAGCTTCGGCTAAGGCAGCTGCCCCACGAAAAGTGCCATCTCCACCTATGGTTATCAAGCCCTCAACGCTTTCCCGTTTCAGGTTCGCAGCTGCTTTCTGTAATCCCTCTGCCGTTTTCATCTCATCACAGCGTGCTGTCTCCAAAAAAGTACCACCACGGTGGATTATATTGGCTACTGACCGGGGACCCAATCTTATGAAATCGTTTTGCAGTAAACCTGCATAGCCTCGGCGAAATCCTATTATCTCTATTTGGTATTTGGCCGCACAGCGAACGACCGCTCTGATGCAGGCATTCATTCCGGGAGCATCTCCTCCACTGGTCAAGATGCCAATCTTCTTCAGCTTGTTCATTCCAACCGACCTTTGCTAAACGGTTATAACGTCTCTAATAGTCACCATCAATTATATCATGGCTGATAGTCAGTTTGGCTGGATAGTCTGAGCGTAGTAAAATGTATCTTAAGGTAATAGATATAATGTGGAACAAGGAAAATTTGCACAACCTTATAAAGGAGAGATTCTCTGATTATCACCTCATAGTTGTCTCTAATCGAGAGCCATACATCCATAATTATGTAGCTGGTAAAATTAAATGTGAAGCTGCAGTTGGTGGTGTGACTACAGCACTCGATTCTATAATGCGTGCCACAGATGGTCTATGGATTGCGTGTGGGAATAGCAAGGCTGATAAAGAGGTAGTAGACTTCAATAACAAAGTGAGGGTTCCTCTAGAAGAGCCACTTTACACTCTAAAACGGGTATGGCTGACCAGGAAACAGATAAAGGATTATTATTATGGCTTCTCGAATCAGGCGCTCTGGCCTCTGTGCCATTCTACCTATGTTCAGCCTGTATTTAATAAATCGCAGTGGGATGCTTATCAGGAAGTCAACGATATCTTTGCTAAAAGGATATTGGAAGAAGTTGGGAACAAGAAAACGTTAGTCTTTATCCAGGATTATCATTTTGCACTGGTACCGCGTTTGATAAAAGAAGTCAGACCCGAAATTACCATAGCACAGTTCTGGCATATTCCCTGGCCCAAACAACGAGTTTTCAGCGCCTGCCCCTGGCATAAGGAGATACTGAATGGCCTTCTGGGAAATGATCTTTTAGGTTTTCAGACAGTACGTCATTGCCGTAATTTCCTTACCACAGTCAACAGAACACTGGAAGCTGGCGTTGATTATGAAAAGGCAGAGATTATATGCAATGAAAGTAAAACGACCGTAGGCTGCTTCCCCATAAGTATAGACTTTGAACAACTATCCCGTGATGCTCAGAGTGACGAAGTCAAGCAGGAGATAAAGCGATTGAGGCAGAATTATTCTTTGGGTGATAAGTACATAGCCATCAGCATAGACAGGTTGGATTATACCAAGGGGATTCCTCAAAGATTGCTGGCAATAGACCGCTTTCTGGACAAGTGGCCCGATTATAGGGGTAAGTTATCTTTTATAGCAGTGCAGGTACCAAGCCGTGACGAAATCCCAAGTTACAAGAAGCTACAAAAAAGAGTGAGTATACTAATAGGGAGAATAAACTCGAAGCATGCTTCAGGGAATTGGAAGCCAATAATCATCCTACATGGTCCTTTACCATCTGATACACTGTCAGCCCTGATGAATATGGCTGACTTATGCATAGTTAGTCCTCTACATGATGGAATGAATTTGGTGGCTAAAGAATTCATAGCCAGTCGGTCTGGCAATAATGGTATTTTAATATTGAGTTCCCTTGCGGGAGCCGCCAGGGAACTTGACGATGCTTTATTGATAAACCCCCTTGCCATCGATCAGTTTGCCGAGTCCATTAAAAAAGCTCTGGATATGCCCGAGTGGCAAAGACGCAGACGGATGAGAAGAAAGAGGCGTATAGTCAGGGAGAACAATATTTACAAGTGGGCTGCGGATATTTTCTCGCGGCTAGCAGAACTGCAGTAGCCACAAACTGATTATGAAATATCTTTTGTCACATTGGAGTGCCATTTCTACCAGAATCCGGCAAGCAAGACACATATTGCTATTGTTTGATTATGATGGAACTTTGACTCCTATTGTGGAAAAGCCTGAATTAGCTGACTTATCTCCAGAAGTAAAGGAATGCTTACAAAGGCTGGCTGGAATTCCTTCAGCAACTTTAGGAATAATAAGTGGTCGTACCTTGAGAGATTTAGAAGAAAGAGTTGATATCAAGGGCATTATCTATGTTGGAAACCACGGCTTGGAGATAAAAGGACATGGCATCAGCTTCGTTAATCCCGTTGCCAGGAAGGCATCATCTCTGATGCGTTCCTTATATCGGGATATCGGGAACGCCATGGCTGATGTTAAAGGAGCCAGAATAGACAACAAAGAACTGACATTAACACTGCATTATCGGCAGGTAGATGAAGCACGGGTGGATGAATTAAACGACATATTCTATAAAATTGTTAACTCTCCTCTCTATTCAGGTCAGATAAGTATCGTTCCAGATAAAAAGGCTTACGAAGTAAAGCCTTTAGTAGATTGGGACAAAGGTAAAGCCATAGAGTTTATTGCTCTAAAGCTTAACTATGAATGTAAACCTTTAATGTTATTTCTCGGCGACGATGTAACTGATTACAGTGGTTTCCGTCAGGTGAACAAGAATGTCGGGATTTCCATTTTTGTGGGCGATATCGCCTTTAAGACCCCTGCCAGATATTTCCTGTACTCACCAGAGGAGGTGTATCGATTTCTGGGAGTTTTAGAAGATATACTTAGCTTTCGGTAAAGCCTTATTCCAGGCCTCATCTAATTTTATTTTTCAACTTTCTATAGCTTCTTTGGTACTGGGAATTATACCGACAATCCTTTCATCAATCCGGGTGGCTGCATCCAATGCCCTGCCCAGTGCTTTGAACAATGCTTCAGCCTTGTGATGGTCGTTAATACCAGTTAACGTTTTGGCGTGGAGGTTAATTTTCGCTTCAGAGGCGAAGGAAACCAGGAAATGGCGTATCAAATCTGCATTCAGTTCACCGATACTGGTTTTTTTGAAGGATAATTCTATCACGCTGTATGCTCTACCCCCTATATCAACTGCTACTTCTGACAGTGCTTCATCCATGGGAACAATAGCATGCGACATCCTGGTAATTCCTCGCTTTTCTCCCAATGCCTGGTTGAAAGCCCTACCGATAGCAATGGCAACATCCTCAACAACATGGTGCTGGTCAGCACCTGAAGCGGAGAGTCTTATGTCAAATGCTCCATGCCTGGCAAGTTGTGTGAGAAGATGGTCAAACATCCTTATCCCTGTTGTAATCTCAAATTGTCCGCTGCCATCAATATCTAACACTACCTTAATGCTTGTCTCCGCAGTTTCACGAGTGACTGATGCATTTCTTTTAACCATTTTAATCCCTCCTTTAGAGATTACCTTATACTTAGCTCTCTCGTTTTACCAGAGGCTTCGTCTTATCATTAAGATGACCTGATAATGACGGTATCATATAATACTGTAATTAAAGGTTAACATATATTCCGTAGTGCTTTGACCAATGTATCGGTATCTTCAGGTTTACCAACACTTATTCGGATATAATCGCTCAATATTTGACTATCAAAGTAGCGTATGAATATGCCCTTATTACGCAACCGGTGCCAGATTTCTTTAGCACTACCTTTTAGTACTCGGCAGAGAACAAAATTAGCCTGCGAAGGGTAAGAATCTAGCCATTCTAACTCATTTAGCTTGTCAAACAGCCGTTCTCGTTCGGCAATTATCTTGGCTATATTGCCACGATGATAATCTATATCCGCCAGGGAAGCTAGCACTGCTACTTCAGCTGCTGCATTAATATTGTATGGCTGCTTAATTCTCATGAGGAATGCAGCTATTTCGGGTGGGAAAATACCATAACCTATTCGCAAACCAGCTAACCCTGCCCATTTGCTGAATGTGCGCAGCACTATTAGGTTGGGGTAGTCAGGCACCAAGTTGGCCATAGTTACATTGCTAAACTCAAAATAAGCCTCATCTACCACTACAATTCGCTCGCTGTTGACAAGCTCTATTATATCCTGCTGTTTAACAAGGTCTCCCGATGGATTATTAGGTGAGGCGATAAAAATGACCTTTGTTCTCTTGCTCAGTGCGTTCTTTATACGCTCCATATCGATAGCAAAGTGATTATCCCTGGGTATATCGACTACCTTGCCCCCGCAAACCTCAGTGCTAAAAGTATACATGCCAAACGTCGGAGGACAGTTGATAACCTCGTTTCCAGGAGAAAGAAATAGCCTTAAGATTAGGTCAATTAGCTCGTCACTACCGCTACCACAAACAATGTAATCGCGATTTAGACCAGTATATTCTTCCAATGCTTGCTTTAGCTTCCTTTGTTCTGGGTCAGGGTAGATATGGTAATAAGGATATTTGGACAGATCCTGATAAACCCTGGGAGAGCAACCATATGGGTTCTCGTTACCGTCAAGCTTTATTGGTCTTCCTTGAATCCGCTGGCTCAGAATCTCTACGGGCTCAATAGGAGTGTAGCTTTTCATAGTTATGAGTGCTGGTCTTATTAGCTTCTTCATATAAATTTAGTTTTTGGGATTTTCTTGCTGTTTGTAGCTTCTTCTGGTGTTTCGACTCGCAATGATGCTGCCCTGGCGTGAGCATCAAGTCCCTCGGCTCTAGCTATCGTTATTGCTGGCTGGATCAGCTCTTGCATAGTTACCTTATCTAGAGCGACTATATTGGTAGTTTTCAGGAAATCATCAATACCCAGAGGGGAACTAAAACGGGCGCTACCACCTGTGGGTAACACGTGACTTGGTCCAGCAATATAATCACCCAGTACTACCGGAGAATTCTCTCCAATAAACATGCAACCAGCGTTATGAATACGGTGTATTATGGATGAGGCGTCGGATATCATAAGAGAAAGATGCTCAGGGGCGTAAAGATTGACCAACTCGATGGCCTCATCAATATTACTGACAAGTACAATAATTCCCTTTTCAATAGCCTGTGTGGCAATAGATTTGCGACTCATCTTTATCAATTGTGATGCTATTTCCATCTCAGTTTGGTTAGCCAGCGCAGAAGAAGTAGTAATCAGGATCGCTGAGGCAAGAGCATCATGCTCAGCCTGGGCTAGAAGGTCAGCAGCGCAAAATGAAGGATTAGCAGTCTCATCGGCTACAACTATTATTTCACTTGGTCCTTGAAGTCCATCAATGGCCACGTTTCCATAGACCATCTTTTTAGCCAGAGTTACAAAAATGTTTCCAGGACCACAAATTTTATCTACCTTTGGTATTGATTCAGTTCCAAAAGCCAGAGCGGCAATAGCCTGAGCGCCACCAACTTTAAAAATACGGCTGACGTCAGCAATATCGGCAGCCACTAGCGTGGGCGCTGCAATACTGCCGTTTTTACCAGGTGGCGAGGTTATAATAACCTCCCTCACTCCTGCTACCTTTGCTGGTATGGCTGTCATCAGCACTGTAGATGGGTAAACAGCAGTGCCGCCGGGAATATATAAGCCCACTTTATCCAGTGGACAGATTTTCCTTCCCAAATATCGGTCAACAAATACAATACCACTCTTATATGCACAAGCTAAGTGAAATTGTCGTATTCTTTTAGCCGCCAATTTAAGCGCTGAGACAAGCTTCTCATCTGTCATTTCATAGGCTGCTGAAATTTCCTGTTTGCCGACCTCCAAGGAATCAAGATCGACGCCATCTAATTCTCTGGTGTAATAGAATAGAGCCTCATCACCCCTATCATGAACCTCTTCCAGTATACGTCCCACCACTTCCTGAGGAGAAGGTTTTTCCTTGGAGGTATTCTCTGGTTGTGTCGCTAACTGTGAGGAGGCAGTAAAAGATTCCATGAAGGTTTTTCTTGTCAACAATTGTTTTGCTCTGTCAAAGCCTTCAATTCTAATCATGATAATCCTTTGTTGAATAGTCGAATAAAAAACTCAATCCTCTCCTCTTTATCGTATGAATTGAAGATGTCCTTCCTTCCAACAAGACAAGCCGTGGATTCAAAAAGCACATCTATTACCTTTAACTGATGTTGCACCAAGGTGTTTCCAGTTTGAGTATTGTCAATTAACAAATCGGCATCCTCCGGCAGGAAAGCTTCAGTTGCACCCCATGTCGGTATTATTCTATAGGGATTAATATGGTTATGGCGAAGATAGTTATCAGCGATGTTTGTGTACTCTGAAGCGACTCTTAATGGAGTTAGTTTACCATTTTGAACACGTAACCTTAAGTCATTTATATCTTTTACAGGCATATCTTGACTTACTGCAGCCACAATTTTAACCATACCAAAATTGAGGGCAAGCAATTCTTTAACCGGGCTTGAGGGGAAACGTGAGAGGTGTTCCAATAACCAATCCTTACCCGTTATAGCCAAATCAAAGTTCCCATTAGCTACCTGAAGAGGCATATCTTGAGGTCTGATTACCTTGATACTAAGCCATTCCAGGTTGGTAGAAGGGCGACGATTCAATGCCTTTCCAGTATATCCACCAAAGCTAAGCCCAACTCTTTCCAGAAATTGCATAGTAGATGTTTGCTGATGTCCATCAGGCAAAGCTAGATTGATTCTCTTTGCCCGGCTTTCAGGCTGGGAAGCAACAATCCTCTCTTGTGTAGTCGGCTCGTTATATGCCATTGACCGTGGTTTGGTATAGATAAAGCTACCCCTGTACCATTCTGTATCTCGTGATACGCACGAAACAAATTTGGAGCTAAAACAGTCTAATAGCTGACTCATATCCTTATTTTCTAAACTATCCCTATTAGCGACCAGAAAAGCAGTAGCAGGAAGTAATTTTAGTAAGGGAACTAAACCCTGTGCTCCAATTTTATTCTTGTTATTCGTCCACAATATAGCTAAATCAGCACTCTCAGGTGGATAAACCTCAGAGGCTCCCCATACCGGGAAAATCTTAAAGATTTTCATCCTGAGATTGAGAGCGAAAGCTTGCGCCAGATTAGGGTACTCGCTTACCATGCGCCAACCGTTTTGCCTGGCTAATAATTCATCAAGACAGGATATTTGTGAATCAAGGCTGGCTGTCACATATACACCACCTTTACCATAGCCTAGGCTTGATATTTTCATTATAGAACTGGCAGGATACCTCACCAGAAGTTCCTCAATCCAATCCAAACCACATATCCCTAAATCATAATTGCCTATGGCCACCTGCACAGGGATATCTTTCTCTTGAAATATCTTAGCTGAAAGGTGAGGAAATCTATCCGACCGAAGTCGATACTGTCTGGTGTTACTATTGTAGTCTTCAAAGCCCAGGTTTATATCGTGTAGCAAGTTAGCTGTGGGAAACAGCAACCTGCCTTTAGGTAAAGCAAGTTTCATATAGTCAGACTGATATTCCACTGGTAAAGTTACCCACCCAGTATACTAAGAATCTCCAATAAGGATGTCACTTCTCTCTGCTGCTTCTGTTCACAATCAAGAACTGTAAATGGGCATGTCTCATTCTCAGAAACTGAGATAACCCAGCGGTAGGCAGATGGTTCTTCCTGGGAGAAGTCAATTTCTACTATATACATAGCTTCACGGAGTTTTTGAGCTACTGAGAAGCAATTTCGCACTATTTTTGGGGTTTCCTTTTCTCCTTTAACCAGAATCTTTGGTATGTTGTTCGCTTTGTTTTTCAAGGGAAGAACACTCATTAAGGGGTCGATATACAGAGCGAAGCCGCAGGCAGGAATATTCTTTCCACTCATAAGTGGGATCAGGTCATCATATCTTCCACCCCCACCTATCTTCTCTCCACCAACCAGCAACTGAAAACAGACTCCGGTATAATATTCGAATCCTTTTATTGACGTGATGTCAATTTCATAATCACAACTCAGGCCATCCAGCAATGTAGTAGTATCAATAAAATTCTCTAAGCTGTATTTGAAATCTGGGGAAGCTTGGCGATACAGAGATTTTGCATTTTGAAGGAAGCCACTTGATTTCCCCTTCAAGCTAATAAGCGGTGATAGAAACTTATCTAATTGCGATTTGTATACTTTTGTCTTCATTAATGTCTGCCAATCTCCATCCAGAACACAGCTTGTTACTTTAGCTTCCTCACCAGGGCTGAGTTCAAGTTCCCTGATCAATGCTTTTATTAATCCTGCGTGAGATAATTGTAACCTGACATCATTTATTCCAAGTTGTTGGATAACCTCCTTAGCCAACGAGATTATCTCTGCATCCGCTGCAAGTCCGGTACCACCTAGAAACTCGGCGCCACATTGCCAGTGCTCTCTGTTTACCTTTCCCGTTTCTTCAAACGCGAAGATATTAGTCACATAGCAGAGTCTGGCTATTTTGTATCCGCTTAAATTATCAGTATAAAGCCTTGCAATAGGGATAGTACCGTCCGGTCGCATTACCACCCTTTCACCACTCCAGCCATTCCAATCGAGAAAGGAATATACCTTACTCAGCATACTCGGGGTAAGCGTCCCAATAGCGGTAAATAGATGGAGATATTCCAGGGTTGGTGTCCTTACCTCGTGATAACCATGTCTTAAGCAGCACGTACGAAAAGCATCTTCGATGCGTCTGAAGCATATCATGTCATTGGGAAGTAAATCCCGCATTCCCTTACATTTCTGATTTTCCATTTTACCTACAATATGTTAACGTATTCTACACTAAGCTATGCCTACCTTCAATGATATACTGTGGTCGTTTGAGTAGTAGTTGTCTTTCATTCTGATACTCAGTGGGAGGGAGTGGAAAAACCAGTGTTTATTGCTATAGCTTAGAGCAGCAAGATAACGAGTACTTAAATTTGTTGCTTTTAAATGCTTAGTCTATAATTAGTGCGAGATTAAAGATAGATGTTTAGAATTTTTATCAGGGTTTTACTTCTAGCTTTCCTCATCATACCAATAGCTGGTAGCCTGGGAGGCTGCATAGTCAGTGCTTCTGGCCCCACGATAGAAGTACTTCATGTGGAAGGCACTATTCTCCCGGTAGTGGCCGACTACATCGATAGGGGTATCAGCCATGCTGAAGAAGAGAACGCCGTTGCCTGTATTATTGAGCTAAATACACCAGGAGGTCTTCTCAGTTCAACTGAGAAAATAGTCCAAAGAATTATGAATGCTGATGTACCTGTTGTGGTATATGTCTCACCAAAGGGTGCCTGGGCGGCTTCAGCAGGGACTTTCATTACTCTATCCGCTCATGTAGCGGCTATGACACCAGGCACCACTATCGGCGCTGCCCATCCTGTAAGTGGCGGTGGGCAAGAAATACCAGAAGATCAGATGAAAAAAATAACTGAATTTTCTGCCAAATGGATGAAGACTATTGCCGAGGATCGTGGTCGTAATATGGAAGAAGCAGAACTGGCGGTGACAGAGAGCAAATCCTTTACCAATGTTGATGCGCTGGAATGCAATCTTGTTGACATGGCAGCTGATGATTTAGATAGCCTTATAGCTCAAATCAATGGCATGAATGTTGTCTTGGCTAATGGTGAGGAAGTTACTATTAATACTGCAGGGTATGCGACAACCAGAAATGCAATGAACGCCGTTGAGCGTTTCTTACAAATGATAAGTGACCCGAATGTGGCTTATATACTGTTCACTCTAGCTACCATAGGATTAATCACTGAAATCTCCAACCCTGGACTTGTTTTCCCTGGCGTGGCTGGTGGCATAAGTCTATTCCTGGCATTTTACTCTCTGGGGGTACTTAATGCTTACTGGGGAGGTATACTACTGATCTTACTGGCTGTTGGACTTTTCGTTGCTGAGTATTTCACCACCAGTTTTGGTTTACTAACCACTGGCGGAGTAATCTCCCTGGTTGTTGGTTCATTAATATTATTCAGCCATAGTCCTGGAATAGAGGTTAATCGTGGTCTCATTGCCGGAGTAACAATTTGCATTGCCGCCTTTGGCATTTTTGTACTTGGTGCTATTATTCGAGGGCAAAGAAGACGCCCTGCTACTGGGGCCGAGGGGATGATAGGAAAATTAGCCGTAGCCAGGACGCCTCTAAACCCTAGCGGTACGGTTCTAGCTCAAGGTGAGTTATGGACAGCCATATCTGAAGAGGAAGAGATAAGACCTGGTGAGGAAGTAATCATAAATAAAATAGAGGAGCTTAAGCTATGGGTAAAGAAAAAACCGAGAAAATAAGGAAGGGGGCTTACTACCAATGGAAATGACGGGACCTATCATTGTAACTATAGTGTTTGCCGTTGCCATTGCTATCTCTGTTATTATTGCTATTATCAGAGGACAGAGGCGTAGGCTTGTTACTGGTGTTGAGGAGATGGTAGGGAAAGTGGCCGTAGCACTCACAGAACTCAATCCCAAAGGCACAGTTCAGGCTGAGGGTGAGATCTGGAATGCTGTAACTGAGAAAGGCAGAATAGAACCTGATGAGGAGGTGAGAATAACTAAAGTAGAAGGCTTGAAATTGTGGGTAATAAAAAATTCTGAAGAAAAGGAGGACAAGTAATATGCAAGTGGGATGGCTGCTTTATTTCATCATTGCCATAGTGGTAATAATACTTCTATCAAATGCTATCAAGATTGTTCAAGAATATGAAAGAGGAGGTGTATTCCGACTGGGTAGATTTGTGGGATTAAGAGGGCCGGGCATCATTTTTCTTATACCCTTTGTTGAGCGTATGAGGAAAGTTGACCTTCGTATAATCACCATGGACGTTCCAGAGCAAGAATGCATGACTGTGGACAACGTTACTGTCAGAGTTGACGCGGTGGTTTACTTTCGCGTTGTCGATGCCTCACAGGCTATTCTTAAGGTGTTTGACTATGTCAAGGCAACTCACTTACTGGCGCAGACTACTCTGAGGAATGTTGTTGGATCATCTGAATTAGATGAGCTGCTGGCTCATCGCGATCGACTCAATGAGAAGATGCAAAAGATCGTTGATGAAGGCACAGATCCCTGGGGTATAAAAGTAAGCATGGTAGAGACTAAGGAAGTACAGTTGCCTGAAAATATGCAACGTGCAATGGCAGCTCAGGCTGAAGCCGAGAGAGATAGGCGAGCCAAGGTTGTTCATGCTGAAGGTGAATACCAGGCAGCGGAAAAACTGACTGAAGCCGCCAAGATTATCTCCGCTCAACCTGCTGCCCTACAACTTCGTTATCTCCAGACATTAACTGGAATAGCTACCGAAAGGACAAATACAATACTGTTTCCCATACCCATAGATTTGTTAACACCTTTCTTGAAAAAAGTTAACCCTGAAAGTTAGCAGACAGCTAAATCTGGCCTGGTCAATAGGCCAGGCCAGATTTAATCCTTGAATATATATGCTAGCGTTCCTCTAAATGGCGAGTTTAAAACCGAAGGTACTGGGCATAGCCGGTAGTCCGCGCCGCAATAGCAATACTGAACTCCTCCTACAACAAGCGGTAGCTGGTGCTAGTAGTCAAGGGGCTGAAACACGTGATTTATTTCATCACGCCATGGCCACGGTTAAAAGCTGGTTTATTATTTTAGGGGTAACATATGCTGGTGATTTGCTCTTTCCTGGTGTAGATAAAAAGGGAGCTATTGTACAGCACCCTGCAGCATTGCGAGAGGCTTTCCACGCAGGTCAAACGCTAGTTCAGGTTTAAAGGCAAGGAACTGATTAATGGGTAAGCTGAGCAGTTCCAATCAATTCAGATAAATTGCTAATCCCCTTACTCTTAATAAAATCCCTCATATCTTCCAATATGTCGAGTATAGCATAGGGGTTGTGTAAATTAACGGTTCCAACCTGTACCGCACTAGCCCCACACATAATAAATTCCAGGGCGTCTGTGGCACAACGGATACCACCACAACCTATAAGTGGAATATGCGCAATCCTGGCTACTTCATATACCATGTAAAGCGCTATGGGTTTTATAGCAGGACCAGAAAGTCCACCAATAATATTTCCCAGGTAAGGCTTTCTCTGGTTTAGGTCAATTGCCATTCCCTTTACTGTGTTAATTAAAGTTATGGCATCGGCTCCAGCCTCTTCCACAGCCAGGGCGATTTCTTTAATATCTGTAACATTGGGACTTAATTTGACAATAAGCGGTAAGCTGGTCACAGCCTTAACTTGTGAGGTTAATTCAGCAGCAACTTTTGGGTTTACTCCAAACTCAATTCTACCCCCTGAGATGTTAGGGCAACTGATGTTTAACTCAATACCACTCACTCCAGGCACACCTTCCAGCCTGGTTGCTATCTGGACATATTCGTTCATAGTCTCTCCAGCAATGTTTACTATGACCGGCACCCGCCACTTTGCCCACACAGGCGCTTTGTCCCTGATTACAGCATCTATACCGATATTCTCCAGGCCTATAGAATTGAGCAGCCCACCAGTTGTCTCTACCATGCGTGGTTGAGGATTACCCTTCTTTGGCATAAGAGTAGTCCCCTTGCAAACGACAGCGCCCAGCTTTTGTATATCGATAAGCTCACAGTATTCCGTACCGTATCCAAAAGTGCCAGAAGCTGCTATCACAGGATTTTCCAGCACCAAGCCTTTAGAGCTACGAGGAGCTAATTGCAGGCTAAGTTCTGTTGAATCGATTCCCATGGCAATAACTCTATTATAACAAGGTATCCCCTGAGAGGATATATCTTGCGTGGCCAGCTATGCTAAAATTCAAATAATGCACAGGGTTGGTTATATGATTCGCCCCATGAATGATGGGGATATTTCTCAGGTCTCTGAGATTGATCGCGAGGCTTTCCCCGGTGAGTCACTATTCCGTCCTTACACTTCATATAAACAGGAGATTCATAATTCGCTGGCACGCTACATAGTAGCTTGCTCAAAAGAAGAAGTCGACCTGAAAAAAAATCATCAAGATAAGGTAAAAATATCCTGGTTCAAATACCTTTTCGGATGTCGCCATACAATATCATTGCAAGGAGAGCAGTATAATCCTGGCAGCGTGGAATACATTGTTGGTTTTGCTGGCTTATGGTTCATGCTGGACGAGGCCCATATTACCGCTATTGCCGTGAGGAGCAATTATCGCCGTTCCGGTATAGGTGAAGGATTGCTTATTTCAACTATCGAATTAGCCAGACAATTAAATGCTAACATAGTTACATTGGAGGTACGTGCTTCCAATATGGTAGCACAAGCACTCTATCAGAAATACGGATTTCGCGTAGTAGGGAATCGTCCACGGTATTATTCAGACGATGGCGAAGATGCTGTGCTTATGAGCGTGGATGGAATTACTTCAGGATCATTTCAAACTATCTTCCAGCGATTGAAAGAATCCCATAGGCAGAGGTGGCATGTTTCATCGCTGACTAGTTAGTTGGCAAGGTATATACAGATTACTCTAGTATATCAACTGTATCTATTTATTATATCCCTAAAAGAATCTATAACGAACTCTAGTTGCTCCTTATCAGCTGCATAGGTAGAAACTTTTAAAGTCTTTGTTATTCCTGGCTGTGGTCCCCAGATACCCCTCTCTTTTAACTCTTTATATAAGAAATACCCCCTACCGCGGGCGCGTTTTGAAATATCGTAAAGAACTGGTGTTTCAAAGTGTAGTAAATCGTGTTTATGTGGATTTTCCCCCAGTTGCTTGAAACCTAGCTTTTGCAATTCACTAGAAAACCATTGCGCCTTTGATACCTGTTCATGCCAGTAATTAACTCTTTCTTTTACCTGAGGAAACGAGGCCATGAGTGTTACCATGGGAACTCCCCTCACAGTGCAGCCAAGAAGCTCAACTTCCTTATTGTTGTATGCCTTTGATTTTCTTAGCACAATCTCTTCCCACTTTTTCTTCATACCTAATACACCACTCGGTCCTGCGGAAGCCATGCTTTTATGGCTGCTACCAACGATGAAATCAGCTCCTATATCTTCCATACTTGCAGGCATCCTGCCTACAGCATATGCACCATTAAGCATATAAGGGATGCCATATAATTTAGCAATCTCACCTAACTCTGCGGCATCAGGAAGATTTCCATAGCTACCATCAGGATAGGTCAACAGGATCAACTTAGGACTGTGTTTTTTTATAAGCGGTATATATTCCTTAATATCAATATGGAATTCTGGATAACCTGAGTGGGGAACTTCGATTACGTTTAATCCTACCCTTTCAGCAGCAACGATTGTACTGTAATGTCTATTACCATCAACGATGATTGAATCACCTGCTGCAGTCAGAGAATGCATAACCATGAATATGCCATCTCTCGCTCCATAGGTAATAGTGGCGACATCACATCCTAGAAATTCAGGCAAGAGTTCCTGTACAAATTCTTCAATGGGTGGGTTGGTCAAATGGCACAGGCTGCCAGTACAAAAATCACACACAGAATAGCCATCACCGAACTCAATCAATGATTCTCTGGCAGCATCGGTGAGGATGCCTCCTGTTTGAAGAGGCATGATATTTATGAGGCCTTTATGTAGCCTATGTAATCCACCAACCTTTTGTGATATCTTATCCATTTTCGTTTTAATGAAATTATTCTAATCGTGGCTGTGATTTAATAGTTACAAATACAGCACCTCCAACTCCTATTCTTTTTTGCTTTCCCTCAATATATTCCCGTATGACTTCTGGAATTTGCAAATTTAGGTCGGATAGATGCTTAATTGTCTTTACCTGACAAATTGAGTTGCCATCGCTGCTTTCTATTGAAGCTGCTGCTCCCATCGCCACAGCACGCAGGTAATTTATGCCCGTGCTTATTCCTGATGGAGCAATATCACTGTAAATGTTACCATCAGCTACACAGATCTCGTTGAAACCGGCCGGACCGATTAGTCTCTTGTCCACCTCCGTTTCTATAACCTTCACCTGTATGGAAGCATCTTCCCAGGCTAGAAATTCACAGGGTGCAATCTCATCTTTGTGCCTCCGAGCAGTTTCTTCAATTGCCCTGGCTATATTTTTTCCTTTATCAGTTCTTGGGCTTGCTATGTAGGTAATGGATTTGGCTATATCCTCATCGGTATACTGAGCTACGGAAAATTGAGGATACGCCAGCTTTCTTACATCATCCTCTTCATACAAAATCATTGCTAGTCGCTCGATCCCAATGCCAGCATTAAATACCGGGTACTTAATATCGAAGTTGGCTAGAGCTATAGGAGAATACATTCCGATATCAGCAATTTCGAGCCAGTTCTTCTTGTAATTAATAAAGACCTCTTGCTCCTGGGAAGGTGTATAGTACTTGGATGTAGCTGCCTTTGTCTCAAATTTAATTCTACGAAAGCCATATTGCTGCAAAATTACCCTGGTTATTTCCCTACCTGCATCCAGGGACATCTCGGGATCCATTATAACAACCGATGCTGAATTATGAACCCTTAAATGGTGAGCATCTTCACGTTGCTCATTGCGATATCGTAGCCCCACTGAAAATAGAGCCAGTGGAAAACTAGCCTTGTTCTGTAGTGCTGCCAGGGTGTGAAACCATGTAGCTGTCATATGACTTCTGAGAGTCTTATTAGAAGGCACTGGTCTTAGCTTTTTTAGCTCAGGAAAAACCTTATCCAGGAGCTCTGTAGCCTGGTAATCTGTTATATCCAATCCGATAATAAATTCCTCAACAAGATCATCTGCCTCTACATCTCCCCTCTTGTATCTTCTAAGGATTGACCTCAATTTTACGATATCGACTTTTGCTGCTATCTTCTTTACCTGTTCTATCTTTGAGGCACTGAGACCTATATCGGGGCGGGGTAATTCAGCTAAATAAAAAGCTCTATCGAGGATAACTCGAGCTTCTGGGCCATATTGTTTAATGACATCAGTATAGGGTAATATCGTAAGATTTTCGGCTTCGTCAAAACCAAGATTTAACAGTATTTCCCTCGATTTCTGAATCAATTCACACACATGATGGGGCTTTCCTTTTTCTTTGAGGCTAACCTTAGTGTCAGTTGGAATAAGCTTGGACGTTGACATCCAAGTTTCAGTAAAGTTTTTTTTTGCTTGTGCCTTTATTTCAGTTAAATCAAACGTTGCCATTATTAAACAATCTACTACTTGTCATGGATATTATTTTATTTACTGCTCAAATTAATAACTGCCCTTGATAAATTAGAGCTGGTCCCTTTCCCATTTGCTGAGATATTGTATCAGGTATTGCTTCAGCATGTTTAGTGCTTCCTCAGCAGCACGCCTTTTGTTTTCCTCCCTATTTCCATGGAAGACGTAACTACGGCTGAATTTATCATCCCTAGCAGCTAATCCGATGTAGAATAGCCCTACAGGCTTATCGGAGCTGCCTCCTGAAGGACCAGCAATTCCTGTGTCAGAAACACATATATCTACACCCAGTAAACTCTTACCTCCCTGAGCCATCTCAATAGCTGCTTGAGGACTAACTGCTCCATGATTTTCAATGGTCTCCTCCCTTACTCCCAGGATGTCGATTTTCACTTTGTCGCTATAGGCTACTATGGAACCCTTGAAATAATTGGAGCTGCCAGGTGTATTAGTTAATTTATCAGCTATTCCACCACCGGTAGCTGACTCAGTTGTACCAATGGTAAGTTGTTTGCCCGTTCTATCTCGGTATTCTGTAATTATTTTAGCGATTTCTATTTCCAGCTTTTCCATATGTAAACACTGTTATATTTTAGCAGAATAAGCAAAAGCATCAATTAAAGGAACTGCAGTTTCCATTATAGCTGCTTGCAATGGAAGGAGATTTGATTTAGCAAAACTAAGCTAACAAAATAGAAGCTTCCTGGCAACGACCTATTTTCCCAAAGGGTTGCCCCTTAAGTATCGTCGGCGCTGGAGCATTTCACTTCCGTGTTCGGGATGGTAACGGGTGGATCCACTCCGCTAGAGTCACCAAGAAGCTTTTATTAAGTATAATATATAATGAGAAATAATTCAAAATGATACTGAAGGATGTATAACCGTATATCAACAAAGTATTATATTGGTACCAGTGGCTGGCATTACAATCACTGGCGTATTCTTTTCTACCCTGAAAAATTGACGAAGTCTAAATGGCTACAATTTTATGCTCAACAGTTCAGCACCGTAGAACTTAATAATAGCTTTTATCACCTTCCTTCCGAAAAGGCTTTTGCTACTTGGCGGGAATCCGCACCAGAACAGTTTGTTTTCGCTGTCAAAGTCAGCCGATTTATCACGCATATTAAAAGATTGAGAAATTTGGATTCGGCAATGGAGAACTTTCTTTCACGGGCTTGGTTACTTCAAGAAAAGTTAGGTCCTCTTCTTTATCAACTGCCACCTAATATGAAACGCAATGATGAAGTACTTGAGAATTTCATATCTTTGCTACCACGAAAATATCGGCATGTGATTGAATTTCGCCACGAGTCATGGCTGAATGATGCCGTTTTTCAAATCTTGAAGCGGTACAATATCGGTTTATGTGTATTTGATAGACCTGATATAAGTTGTCCATTTATAACCACAAGCGATTTTGCCTATATACGTTTACATGGAAGCCGTAGCTTATATTCGAGCTGCTATTCCGATGCAGAGCTTTGCCAATGGGCACAGGTAATTATCCGGCTAGGCAAAGATGTTAACACTGTCTATATATACTTCAATAACGATGCTGAAGTTTTTGCAATTAAAAACGCCTTGACCCTTATAAATTATTTACAGCTTTAAATAGCACCCATAGTTGTTGTAAGCTTTGAAGATTATAGATATTCCTTAATTCTATTTGCTATAGCTGGAGTTATTCCTTTCGTTTGGCTGATTCTCTCAACCGACGCATTTTTAATGGCTTCAACCGAACCAAATTCATTTAGCAGCGCCTTTCTTCTTTTCGGGCCAATTCCAGGAATGTCGTCTAGAATTGAAGCGATACCCGCACTGTATCGAAGCTTTCGGTGATAATTGACAGCTACGCGGTGTGCTTCGTCTCTCGTTCTTTTAAGAATATTGAGTGCAATAGAATTCTTTGGCATGTCAACCGGATCAGGCTTGCCAAGTATGAAGACTTCTTCATTCTCTTTAGCCAGACTGGCAATTGGTATAGAGTCAATGCCCATTTCTAGCATTATTTCCAGCGCAGCACTAAGCTGTCCCTTACCGCCATCTATAAGTATGAGGTCCGGTATACTTGTCCAACTACTCTTACCACCTAAAAATCTGTTAAAGCGTCGTCTTAAAACCTCTTGAATCATGGCATAATCATTGGAACCAACAAAGTTTTTTATTCGAAAAAGGCGATAGTGACCTGGCCTAGGCGAGCCCTTTTCCAAAACAACCATACTACCCACGGCTAAAGTGCCTTGAATATCAGAAATGTCATAGCCTTCTATTCTCAGGGGAACTCTCGGCAAACAAAGACTATCTTTTAGCTCTTCCAGACCAGAAATCATGTGCTCTGAACTCACCTTCCTGGTTTTAGCCAATAGCAACCCTTTATCGGCATTCTGCGCTACTATATCTACCAGCCTTTTCTTGCCTCCCCGCTGGGGCACTTGGAACTTTATATTTTTCCCACTCCGCTCCTTGAGCCATTCAGTCAGTACTGCTATCTCATCCACCGGATATTGAAGCAATAGCAGCGGTGGCACATATGAAGCGGAGGCATAATACTGTTTTATAAAGCTTGTTATTATTTGGTTAGGCTTTTCATCGCGGATGCCTTCCATTGTGAAATGGTCATGCCCAATAAGCTTATTATTGCGAATTAAAAAGATTTCAACATAAGCCTGCTCTCCATTTTGTGCCATGGCAATAACATCTTGCTCGCCACTTAATCGGATAGCAATTCTCTGCCCTTCTATAATCCTTTCTATTGCTTGAATTTGGTTACGTATTAAAGCTGCCTTCTCGAATTTAAATTGCTGTGATGCTTCTTGCATCTTCCTCTTAAGCTGGCGGAGTACCAATCCCTGCTTACCTTCGAGAAATAGAATAACCTGGTTTATTATTTCCCGGTATTCCTGTTTGCTCACAGCGTTGATACATGGACCAGGGCAGCGGTGAATATAATACTCGAGGCAAGGTCTCTCATTAGTTTCATTGATGGACTTGGTGCAAGAGCGGAATGGAAAACTGCTCTTTATTAGCTTTAAAGTTTTACGTACTGATCCAGCACTGGTAAAAGGACCAAAATACTTTGCTCCGTCATTCTTAAAGCGGCGTGTAACATATACTCCTGGCCATTCTTCGTTAACATTTATCTTAATGTAGGGGAAGGTCTTGTCGTCTCTAAGACTTATATTGTATCGCGGATGATATTTCTTTATAAGATTACACTCCAGAATGAGCGCTTCCTGTTCGGAGTCGGTGATTATGAACTCCAGGTCGTTTATTTTCGATATCAATTGCTGGACCTTTACTGACTGGTTACCTCTGGTACCCAAATAACTTCTTACTCTTTTGTTCAAATTAGCAGCCTTACCAACGTAGATAATCCTGCTTTGCTCGTCTTTGAAGAGGTAGACCCCTGGATTCTGTGGTAAAGCTTTAAATTGCTCCTCCAATTGTATTTTCACAGTAAGTCAATTTTAACAGGGATATTAAATGTGGACAAAAGTGGTTGTAGTTATGTTAGAATGACGCATAATGGAAAAAAGCGTTGGTGCCTTTCTTGAATACCTATCCAATCAGAAGAGATGTTCACCTAATACAATAGCTGCTTATAGCAATGACCTTAACCAGTTAATAGCCTACTTTGAAGTAGAGAAAACAAAGGGAATAATTAAGTCGAGCAGCGAATTGTTAAAAAGCTATCTGCTCAACCTTAGAGAGAAGAGATACTCTCAGGCTACAGCAGCTCGTAAGATAGCCTCGGTCAAGTCCTTTTATAAATTTATGATTAATTCAGGCAAATTGAAGGAGGATCCGTCAGAGAAAATACTTGCTCCCAGAGTCAGCAAGCACCCACCCAAATTCTTATCTCCACATGAGTACTCTCGCTTGCTGGCAGAGCCCAAGAAGCTATCCACTCCTGAGGCTAGAAGAGACGAGGTGATGTTAGAACTGCTTTATGCCACTGGTTTACGAGTCAGTGAACTGGTATTTTTAAACGTGAAAGATATTGACCTTGATAGATCTTGCATATACTGTGTTCATGGTGATTCCAGAAGGCAAATACCTTTTGATTCTCCTATAAACCAATTATTAAGAGATTTTCTCAAGAATGGCAGGCTTGATTTATTATATGATGAAAATGAGGAGGCGTTGTTTCTTAATCGGCGGGGGTTTCGGCTTACCAGGCAAGGTTTCTGGCAAATTGTAAAGAATTATGCATCTAAGGCAGGACTCAGTGCAAAAATTACACCGAATACCTTGCGCCATAGCTTCGCTATTAATAAATTACGAAGTGGTGTCGACCTCCAGTCTGTTCAGCGAGTTTTAGGCCATGCCTATATTTCCAGTACCAGAATATATCAACAACCCCATCCTCATCGGGAAAATTAACAATGCCCAAAAAAACACGTCGTGCTAAACAAAAACACTTTAACAGGTCAGCAATAGAAAGACAGAGAGGATTTTCTCAATCAGAAACATTAGTATCTGCTGAGTATCAATTAACAGATAAGCCTGTTAGCGAAGGCCAAAATTTCCTCGACCACTACCAGTACCTGATTCCTGAATTACGACGCATTGGTATCCTTGCCGGGGCCATAATCATAATTCTCTTGATACTATCTCTCACCCTTAACTAGTATCTTTGTTTGATGAACGGTGGCGGATTTAGAAAAGGCACGAGCCAACTTAATCAAGCATCTCAACTGTGAGATTAAAGATAAGCGCGTGGTTGATGCTATGAGCCATGTTCCACGTGAATTCTTTGTACCCCCGGAGTATAAACACGCCGCTTATCAAGATAGACCATTGGGTATTGGTTTTGGGCAAACTATCTCTCAACCTTATATTGTAGCTCTCATGGTACAGGCCCTGGAGCTTAAGGGCGATGAGAAGGTTCTGGAGATAGGAACTGGCAGTGGCTATGAAGCAGCTATCCTATCTAAGCTATCAGGGAAAGTGGTTACTGTAGAGTGTATTCCTGAGCTGGCCGAATCGGCCAGGCAAGTTTTAACGGGTCTCGGCTGTTCCAATGTTGATGTTCATATCGCCGGCAGGGCTTTAGGCTGGCTGGAAGATTCACCCTATGATGCCATCATTGTGTCTGCCGGTGCTCCTTCAATTCCTAAAATATTGTTGGGGCAATTATCTTGGGGTGGACGTTTGGTAATTCCTGCAGGCTCACGGTGGCAACAGGAACTGATGAAAATCACCAAACTCAAAGAGGGTAATAAGGTGGAAAACCTTGGCGGATGTTATTTTGTTCCGCTTATAGGTGAAGGGGCATGGAAGAAATAGAATTGACTAAGAGAGAAGGTAAATGCTACGGTAAACGATTATCATTTTGAAATAATTGTTGCCCGTATTAAAAACTAGTGTGCCTTCTAAATTTAAGTGCCCCCAAGGGGATTCGAACCCCTGATCTTCAGCTTGAAAGGCTGACGTCCTAGGCCTCTAGACGATGAGGGCAAGCAAATTGCACATTCTAGGGGTAAATTGCTATATTTTCAAGTCCGCTTGTCTCAGGTAAGTCAAACATTAAATTCATATTCTGTATAGCCTGTCCAGCACCACCCTTCACCAGATTATCAAGGCAGCTAAGAACTATAAGTCTCCCAGTCCTTGAATCTACGGTAGGATAAATCAAACAAAAGTTATTTCCCCATGCGTGTTTAGTTTGAGGAGGTCGGTTCATTACCTTGACAAATGGCGAATCTTTGTAAAACTCCTGATAGAGCAGGTATAACTCTTCCTTATCTTTAGCACTATCACCCGGTTTAGTATCCCTTAATCTAGCATAGCAGGTGCTTAATATTCCTCGGGTCATCGGCACTATGTGAGGCACGAATGTTATCGAGAGGTTATTCTCAGGTTTGAGGTTTCCTAACTCCTGCTCTATTTCGGGGAAATGTCGGTGTCCCTCAATAGCGTAAGCGTAAATATTCTCGTTTACCTCTGCATAGTGGGTAGCTATGCTTAGAGTCCTACCAGCACCGGAGACACCTGACTTACTGTCAATTATTATATCTGAATGAATAAGTCCCTCCTTAATCACTGGTGCCAATGCCAGGACAGCACAGGTGCTATAGCAACCAGGGTTTGCCACCAGGTGGGCGGAGACAATCTCCTCTCGATGTAATTCAGGTAATCCATAAACTGCCTCTTTCAACATTTCTGATGCAGGGTGATTAAATTGATACCATTCGGAGTATTTATTAACATCCTTTAGTCTGAAGTCCGCGCTGACATCAATAACTTTGATGCCTCTTTTTAATAAAGACTTCACCACTTCCACACTATTCTTATGAGGCATTGCCGAGAAGGCGATATCGATATTATCGTCAAGTTCAGCCGTTATCAAGAGGTCTATATCATCGAGATGAGGGAATATTTCACCAAGCTTTTGCCCTACCGCACTTCGTCCAGTAACCGATTTAAGCTCTACTCTAGGATGTTGGTAGAGCAACCGCGCCAGCTCAGCGCCAATATATCCCGTGACATTTATTATCCCTGCTCTTATATCTGCCATTGGAAACATTATTAATTATACCGCATGAAAGACAATGGTCAATGGTTCATCCCTCAATTTAACTGCATCGGCCGGTTTATATAATTTGAGCCCCAATTAATATGAGCTGAAAAAGCATCTAGTAACAATCCTATCATTTTTGGGATGATATTTTACGCACACTATTTGATTTACACCGGGGACATACTCTCTCCCTGATTTCTTGTTTGGTAGCTACCTGCATTTTATACTCATAGCCACAGTGAAGACACTTTAACGACTCTTCCATTATCCCATGCCTCCGTTATATTAATATGCCTTTCCCCTTAATTTTCTCCCTGCTGATTCGAATCCTCGTTAGTAAGTATGTTTTTTGTATATTCTATCTCTTGTGGGGTTACCTTCTGGCGCCTTTCTTCAAGGTCACGCATAATCTGAGCGAACCTGGGACCTTCAGCAGCACTAATCCATTCCAACTGTAATCGTTCCGGACGAATCCCCAACTTCTCCATACGATTCCATAATCTATCTGCATGCCTAATTGTCCAATGGTTGGCGTTAAGGTAATGGCAGTCTCCTATATGACATCCAGATAGCAACACTAACGGAGCACCAAGCTTGAATGCATGCCATATAAATTTCTCATCAACCCTGGCGCTGCACATTACTCGAATGAAGCGGTTGTTGGGAGGGTATTGTATTCTCGACATGCCTGCTAAGTCACCAGCAGCATAGCTACACCAGTTACATAAAAAGGTTATTATCTTTTTTTCGGATTCCTCTTCCAAAGCAGCACTTATCTGCGCCAGTATCTGGTCATCATGGAAATGTCGAATTGTTATAGCCCCAAGGCGGCATTCGGCGGCGCAGGCTCCACAACCGGCACAGACAGCCGTAATAACACGAGCTCCGGTCTTGGCTTCTATATCCACTTCAATTGCGCCAAACGGACATACTTGGGCACAGACACCACATGATGTACATTTCTCAAGGTCTACCACCGCTTTTATTGCATCTCCCTGTACCATGCCGGAACTCAGTAGTATTGAACTCCTTGCTACGGCAGCGCCAGCCTGGGTGACACTGTCTTTTATATCTTTAGGGGATTCAACGGAGCCGGCGTAGAATATTCCAGGGGTTGGTGCATCTACAGGTCTTAATTTGGGGTGTGCTTCCATCACAAATCCATCAGCGGTCTGGGAAATATTCATGATGCTGGCCAGATGCTTCAAGTCATCGCTTTGCTGCAACCCTACTGACAGTACTACCATATCAAGTTCATACTCTTCTACCCTTGAGGTAGTAGTGTTTTCCACACGAATCTTGAGGTTTCTAGTGTTGGGATCTTCGATTACTTCGCCTGGTAAACCTCTTATATAGTGAACGCCTGTTTCCTTGGAACGTCGGTATAAGTCCTCAAAACCCTTGCCATATGCACGGATGTCTATGTAAAAGACGTAGACTCTGGTGTCAGGATAGTGCTCATTTATGAGGAGGCTATCCTTAATTGTATTCATGCAGCAAACATTGGAACAGTAAGGATTACCACGATTTTCAGTACGTGAACCTACACACTGTATAAAGCCGATACTTTTTGGAATCTGAAGGTCAGATGGGCGCACCAGTTTACCCTCTGTGGGACCACCACCACATATCAGCCTCTCGAACTCCATGGTAGTGATAACATTTTCAAACTGCGTATAGCCGTATTCGTCCAGAGCGGTAGGATCGTAAATATCCATGCCCGTGGCGATGATTATCACACCCACGTTAAGTTCCACAAGTTCGTCCTGCATATTCAGGTCAATACAATCCCTTTCACATACATCAACACATTTTCCGCACCTTATAGGGTTATTGCCCAGACATTCATCCATATTTATAATATATGAAGATGGTACAGCCTGTGGGAATGGTAGGTAAATAGCCTTACGTGAAGAGAAACCTTGCTGGAATGCGTCAGGCACGACTACAGGACAAACCTCGTGGCAACGCCCACAGGAGTTACATAACGTCTCGTCCACATAGCGAGCCTTTTTCCTTACACGTACTTTGAAGTTACCCACATAACCTGATATTTCTTCCACCTCGCTATAGGACATGAGTGTTATATGAGGGTGTCTACCCACATCCATCATTTTAGGCCCAAGTACACATATCGAACAATCCATGGTCGGGAAGGTTTTGTCCAACTGGGCCATAATCCCTCCAACAGATGGTTGTTTCTCCACCAGATATACTTGGTGACCAGCATCGGCCAGGTCCAGTGCTGCCTGAATGCCGGCTACTCCACCACCTACCACCATAGCAACATCAGTGACAGGTATCTCTTGATCCTCTTGTGGCTCAAGTAGTCGTGCCTTGGCTACAGCTATCTTGACGATGTCCTTGGCCTTTCTGGTTGCTGCATCCCTGTCATGTAAATGCACCCAGCTACACTGCTCTCTGATGCTGGTCATCTCTAACAGGTAGGGATTAAGCCCCGCTTCGGCAACACACTTACGGAAAGTTGGCTCATGCATCCTGGGAGTACAAGAGGCTACCACTACACGGTTGAGGTTAAATTCACGTATATGCCTTTTTATCTCCTCCTGACCGGGGTCAGCACAGGTATATTTGTTTCTTATCGCAACTACAACCCCCGGAATATTCTCTGCCGATTTCCTCACCTCCTCACAATCTACAGAACCAGCTATATTAAGACCGCAGTCACAGACAAAAACACCGATCCTTAGTTCATCCTGCGTCAATTAGTTTACCTCCTGTTCCAGCAATGACTGGGATGCAAGGTCAAATATATCCCGAATCTCAATCTGGCATATATCATTGTTTTCCGAGTTTTTCTGAGCACATCTTAGATGTATCTGGCATTTAGGACAAGCGGTAACCAGTATATCAGCATTAGTGGCTCCAGCCTGTGCCAAGCGTTCTTTCTGTATCCGTTTGTTTATTACACTGCAGTTTATCCAGGGGCTAGCACCACAACATAGAGCCTTCTCCCGATTATCAGTCATCTCTACCACATCCAGCCCACTTATCGATATCAGGATACTACGTGGCTGTTCAAATATCCTTGAGTATCTTCCCAGTGTACATGGATCGTGATAGGTTACTTTTTTCTTGAGTGTACCCAAATTCAACTGACCATTCTCAACAAGCGGCGCTATTACCTCAGTTATGTGCAGAACATTAATATTCCAATCATCCAAGAACCTGGGATAGTCTACCTTAAGTGTATAATAGCATTCAGGACAGCTAGTGATAATCCTCTTTATGCCTTTTCTGTTAAACTCACGCATGTTAGCCTGAGCCAGAGCTACGAAGCCATCCACATCACCTGCCAGGAGCAGATCGCGTCCACAACAACGTTCGTTAGATAGCAGGGTAAATGGTATATGAGCATAGTTCAACAATCTGAGTGCGCCCTTTGTTCCTTCAACTGTTTTTATACCCAGGTCGCTGAACAGGATGTCAAAATAAGGTGTGCACCCCACAAAGAAATCTGTATCGCACTGTTTTTGTATTTCGATATCATCAGGCAACCAGTTCATTCGATTCTGCCTGATATCCCTGTGCGCCATTATACGCATAATTGTCTGAGGTGCTCCACCATGACTGTACTGTATTTCAGCTCCTTCCTCCACCGCTTTATGCCTTAGAGCCCTTATAAATTCGGTGAAGTTCACATTATAGTTACAGCGTTCCATGCACATATTACAACTTATGCATGACCAGATTTTCTCATCTACCGGGCCATTTCCGTCCTGCTTCAGAACTTCCTGCACTATTAAGCGAGGGTTAAATTCTGCATCGTATCGTGCAACGGTACAAACCACGGTGCACTTACCACAGTCCAGACAAAGACGTATCCTCGTATCAGTTACCATACTTTGCAAATCAAACATTTAAATAAACGCCTCTCTCAATATCAAGTCAGGGATAAGATTCAACCTTATTACTCTGAGTAAATTTGGAACTTACAACATTGGTGGGTTTGTAAAGCGGTACTTGACTTATTTCCTCAATTAGCTTCTTCACTTGCGTGACAAATTCAAGGCCATCAAATGCAGGAATCTGAGTTAAGACCAGCCTGCCTTCCTGTATTCCCAGTATACCCAGGATATGCCGGGCCTTATCATACTCGCTGGTAATGTACTTACCATCAATCCCGAAATGGCATTTACCCTGCTCACAGCCAAGTAGCATCACCCCAGATGCCCCTAATTCGAAAGCCTTTAATATCAAGCCTACATGCACTCTTGAGAGACAGTTTACCTTAACCACCTTTACCGATACAGGGTAATTAAGGCCCATGCTAGTTGCTGACTCAACGCAACTCCAGCCATCCCAGTTACAGGCAAAAACTATCACTTCAGAATACACTGTTCTTTTTAAACCTTAACTAACTTTTTACTTGGCAGTATCATTGAACGAACCGTAGAAACTATTTGCCTATCACTCTGAAATGGCTGTGTTATAGCTCCCGTAGGGCAAATGGCAACACATGCTCCGCAACCAAGACATAGTGCTTTGTCAACGGAGGCATAGAATGCCCCGTCCTTTTGCTCTTTCATCTCAATGTAGTGACACAAGTTAGCACAATCACCACAGCCACGGCACAGTTTAGTATCTATCTCTACAGCTGTGATTCTAGGGCTTATGCTCGCCTGCTTCAGGAAAGTCGAGACTCTTGCTGCAGAAGCTAGCCCGCGGAATACCTGTTCCTGCGATGATTTAGAGCCATCAGGAGGTATAAGAAACACACCGGATAAATCTCCGATGGTAACCTCACGCAGATAATCGTCAGCCACATCGGTAATACGACCTGAACTGCCTTTTCGTGATATGATCCCGCCCAGTAAGCCACCACCGGGTGTTGTTCTGATCATAGAGCCTGGCTGTTCATTTAGCTCTTGTACATCAACTAGTACCGCACCAGTCTCAATATGGTCAACTTGAGAACCATATTTTAAAACAGCTTCGTAATTCCCTGCTGTGCCATGGAGTTCCATTGTCTCAGGCCAGGGTTTAACTGTCACTCCTTCCCATCCATCCATACCAGCCATAGATTGGGCTATCTCACTGGGTTTATCCCCACCATTCCCACACTTTCCTCTCGATAAAAGTTCGACCTGAAATCCCAGAGAGGCCAGTGCTCTTGCTGCTGATACACCAGTAGTTTCCCCACCAATAATTAGAGCACCAGGTAAAATCGACCTTTTAAGAGGAACTACCGGCTTAATAAGCTTAGCACGAGCAATACCCGATGAGATTATCTGTACCGCTTTACGCGTGGCGCCCTGGGGATCATCCCTATGCGCCCATGCACACTGCTCACGAATGTTAACAAATTCCACAACAGTGTTATGTGGCAAGATAAGACACTTATTCAAATACTTCTGGCATAGTGCTCGTCTGTCCGTACAGCTGTAGCAAACCTGCTCCAGGTTACAGCACCTGCAAGCTGCGAGTACCACATAGTCTAGTTGTCTTTCAACTACCTGTTCCGCTATCTCTCTGGCTCCAGCTTCAGTGCAAGCCTGAGCTATCTCCCGAATACAAGTTAACCCAGAAATCTCAAACAGCCTCCTGGATATTGTTCTAAAATCTAGAATAGAGCTGATGCTACTGCCGCAGTTACATAAAAACACGCCCAAACGCTTGTTTTCGTATCCAGCTTTGTCCAGGTTCAAATAAGCATTTTCCAACTCCGATTTAATTCCTGTCAAATCCTGTAATTGGATTTCCTCCACAGCTTTCTCCTCTTCCTTTGGTTTGATCTCAATAGCAGTCTCTAAAGCCACCGCCATTGCCTTCATAATTTGCCCATCCAGGTCTCCATTACTGCTCGGAGTAATTACCTGAATACCCTCTACTACAGCTTCCATGTCATGATTGTTTGCAAGAGTACTGCTCGCTAAATCACCAGTAGGAAATTTGAGTATTAACTGTGCTGCCAATTCGAGCCGGCTAATAATTTCATCATGGTATACCGCATTCAGTTCGCATACCCTGGTGCACTCCATGCACTGGCTACATAAAGCACAATTGAGGCAACGCTGTGCTTCTCTTTGCGCTGTATCGGCCAATAAGCCAGTGTTTGTTTCCTCAAAGCTATTGAGTCTCTTTCTAAGCCGAATAACTGGCATACGCGCTCTTTCATAAGGAGACACCTCAATTGTATCAATATCGACCTCTGCTACCTGTGGCTTCTTTAGGCAACGTTCTGCCTCAAGGTCCTTCCCCTGAATATACCTATCTATGGACTCCGCAGCCCTTAGCCCCGCGGCCATAGCTTCTACGACATTGTTGGGACCACTAATGCAATCACCGCCAGCAAAAACTCCAGGAATACTGGTTTCAAGCGTTAGTGGATTTACCTGTATGACACCTGTATCTCCTTTAATTTCCAGATTCCCCATATTTAACTGCGAAGCGTTAGGCGATTGCCCTACAGCCACAACTACATGGTCGACCTCCACCACAAAGTCCGTTTCAGGTATCGTTTCGACCCCATGTCTATCATCCGCCATAATCTCCTCAGTCAGCCTTGTTCGCCGGCAACGTATTCCAGCAACCCTTCCTCCATCTCCCAGAATTTCCACCGGTATGGTGTTATCTTCTATCTTCACCCCTTCCTTAATTCCTTCCTCTACCTCCTCAGCATTGGCTGGTATCTCGGTCCTGTTACGGCGATATAAGATGGTAACTTCTTTAGCTCCTGATCGAAAAGCACTACGTGCAGCATCGATTGCAGCATTACCACCACCAATAACTACCACTTTTTGTCCTACGAAGGTATCAACTTTCAGGTTCAAGCTCAGCAGAAGAGACATGCAATCCACCACTCCATCAAGTCCTTCACCAGGTATATCAAGTTTATTATTCAGCTGGGCACCTATAGCTAGGAAAAAAGCTCGATAGCCGCGTTCTTTGAGGTAGACAAAGGTCACGTCACGCCCTACAGTTATCCCTGTCCTTATGTCAACGCCCAGGTCTTTGAGAGCTTCGATTTCACGCTCCCTTACTTCCTTTGGAAGTCTAAAACGTGGAATACCTGTCGCCAGCATTCCACCGATGACACCATGAGATTCAAACACAGTCGGGGAGTAGCCCAGACGTGTAAGCTCCCAGGCAGCGGCTAGTCCTGCGGGACCACTACCTACTATAGCTATCTTCCCCTCCCGAGACTTTGCGGGAAATTTACGTGTGTATTTGATACCACCCGAAGCATTGTCCGCAGCGTAACGATGAAGTGCCCTTATGGAGACAGGGCTATCAATTTTTGCTCTAGTGCATCTATTTTCACAGGGATAACTGCAAACACGACCCAATATGCCATTCAACGGCGCTGCTTCATTAATAATCGCTAGCGCTCTATCAACCTTTCCATTCGCCAGCAGTGTAACAAATCCCTGAACGTTAATTCCAAGGGGGCATTCCACATGGCATGGAGCAAATCCATTCTTATCTATGACATAAGCTGATGGAACAGACCTGACATCAATAAGCGGTGCATGTATAGCACTATGCGTTAACTTCTGGTCTCCTGATAGTGAGGTTACTTTCGCCGAACACTCAACCTGACATCGACCACAGCCAGTACACAAATCTTCACGTACATAACGTGGATACTGTGTTATTGTTACCTTAAAATTACCTTTATCGCCTTCTATTGATTCTACTTCTGCGTTAGTATGTAGCTTTATCAGAGGATGACTTGATGTCTGAAGTAAAAGTGGCCACAGAAACCGCTGGTTATTGAAAGAGCTGTCTGCCGTAATTACGTAAGTTCTATCACAATCCAGTGCTGCTGATCTTGTGATTAGTTGAACTGAAACCCCTATCTGGGCTAAAGTGAGTGCCGTTTGTATCGCAGCAACGCTACTGCCAATGATGGCGACACTCCCTGTCACATTGTTATTAGGTCTTACCGCCATGCTCAATACCATATCTATAACCTGATTCGAAGGCTGCCATATTCAAGCTTTCTGATCCTGGTGGTATGGAATCCAAAATGGACTTTTTAAGAGCTTCATAAGTTACTATATCGCTTGTTGCCGCTAGAAATCCTAAGATAACAATATTAGCTACTATCACACGTCCTAGATCCTGTGCCATATGACTGGCCGGGATGGAAAGAGGTGCAGGATTATGAGATGAATCGATTTTAACCAACCCCGAATCGACTATTATTAAAGAACTCGACGATGCTCCTTGTACATGTTTATCATAAGCCTCCTGTGATAATATAACTTGCACCTGTGGGCTAACCATGTAGGGATAGTCTATAGGTACATCGCTAATTATAACTTCAGCACGACAAGAGCCTCCACGAGACTCGGGTCCATAACTTTGTGTAAGTGTGGAAAAACCCTTGTCATATATCGAAGCAGCCTTGCCTATAATATTTCCCGATAATACAATTCCCTGACCACCAAATCCGGCTATTCTGATTTCTTTTCTGCTCATTAACTTATGCCTCCATGCCAGCTAACTGAGGAATTTGGACTACTTCTTATACAGTTATGTTTTAGACTTCCCCTTTGCTCTGTCACATACCTGTAGGAGATGGTCTTGGAGCGTTGGGCATTCCTTATCTACGAATTTCCCTACTATGATAGGTCCGCCTAATTCCATGCCTACTTCTTTTGGATCTTCTCCATTCCGTATAACGCTCTTTTCCTGATAATAATGCATTGAATCTAACCCTTGCGGCTGTTTATTCATACGGCCAAATATTGGAGGGCAGGGGCTAATCACTTCTATAAAGCTGAAACCTGGTTTAATCATAGCTTCAGCGATAGTTTTTTCTAATTGACGCAGATGTATTGTGGTCCAACGTGCTACGTAGGGCGAACCACTTGCAGATAATAGGTAGGGCAGATTAAAGGGATCCTCGAAACAACCATAGCGACTGGTAGTAGTACGCGCCTCAAAAGGGGTTGTTGGCCCTGCCTGTCCGCCGGTCATTCCATAAATAAAATTATTTACACAAATTACCGTCATATCTATATTACGTCGCGCTGCATGTATTAAATGGTTACCACCTATAGCTGCAAGGTCTCCATCTCCTGAGAATACCACTACGTTTAGCTCTTCGTTTGCTAGTTTTAAGCCAGTAGCAAAAGGAATAGCTCGTCCATGAGTTGTGTGAAAAGAATCTAGCTTGATATAGCCAGCTACTCTTCCTGTGCAGCCTATTCCCGAAACCAGTGCTATTCTATCGGGGTCTATATTACTACGTTCAATAGCTCTAAGAAAACAATTGGCAGTCGGACCGATTCCACAGCCAGGACACCAGATATGAGGTAGCCGGTCTTGTCTCAGGTATTTTTCAATCGAAAATATTTCCGTATTCATTTCCTTAATCACCGTGAAGCTTCTCGTATCGCTTCAAGGATGGTTTGGGGGGAATGTACACTCCCACCCATGTGAGGCACAAGTACTGTCCTGGCTCTATCTCCGGCACACCTTTCCACCTCCAGTACAATCTGGCCGTAGTTTATTTCAGGGACTATGAATGCTCTGGCTTGCGACGATAGTTTCCTAATTCTCTCTTCGTTAAATGGCCAAATTGTAATCAATTGTAGTAACCCCGCCCTGATTCCCTCCTCCCTAGCCATCTTTACAGCCATTTGGGCAATTCGTGCAGTAATTCCATATGCACAAACAATTATGTCCGCATTATCAATTTCAACTTCTTTATACCTTATGATATCGTTTATATTGACTCTTATTTTGTCTACTAGACGTCTTACAAGGCGGTCCTGTACTTCAGCATCCATTACAGGATAGCCTCTTTCATCATGTGTTAGACCGGTAACATGAAAACGGTACCCTTCTCCCGCCAGGGCCATAGGCGATACCAGGTTTGCTTCAGGCTGATAGGGGCGGTATTCCTCTGGGCTTACTACAGGCCGCTGCCGAGTAATAAGGCTTTCAGGTGCCACATATGGCATTACTACCTTTTCACTCATATGTCCTACAGCCTCATCAGACATGATTATTACCGGAACACGATATTTCTCCGAAAGATTAAAAGCCACAATTGTAAGATCAAAAATCTCTTGTGGGGAACTTGGCGACATGGCGATTATCTCGTAGCTGCCATGCGAACCCCATCTAGCCTGCATCATACCACCCTGCCCAACCATAGTAGGCAACCCGGTGGATGGATCTCCACGTTGAATATTGACCAGTACACATGGAGTCTCTAACATAATACCAAGTCCCAGATTCTCCATCATCAAGCTGAACCCAGGTCCAGAGGTAGCTGTCATTGATTTCTTGCCTGCCCAGGATGCACCAAGTACGGCAGCCATGGAAGCTAATTCATCTTCCATCTGGATATATACACCATCAATTTGAGGTAGCCGTATACTCATTCTTTCGGCTATTTCTGTTGCTGGTGTAATAGGATACCCAGCGAAGAAACGACAACCTGCGCTTATAGCTCCTTCCGCACATGCCACATCCCCACTGACAAAATATTCTCCTACTAATGCTTGATTTTCGGCCATGGTGAATAATTACTAGGAATTACCTGTGTAGACCTTTATGGCAAACTCAGGGCAGACTAACTCACAAAAACCGCAAGCAAGGCATCTGCTATCATCGTTCACCATAGCCAGGTAGTATCCTTTGGGACTCAATTCCGAACATATTTTGAGGATTTCTCTGGGACAAAATTCAACACAATAGCCACAACCCTTACATCTTTCCTTATCAATCTGTACCTGACTAGGCTTTATAGCTATATCTTCAGCGTCGAAGGATTTTCTCCACAGTTTCACAACTAAATCGTGCAAGTATAGCAAATTAGGACCTTCATGACAATTGTTAAACAACTATTGAGGATGCCTGTACTAGAACAGAAGATTAACCTAAAAACAGTTGATGTTATCCATTGAAAGTATTTGACTATGTTATAAAAATCATGTAATCTCATTTTAATCTTTGCTAGAGGTGAAATATATGCCTAAAATTTATTTTATTGATGTTACCAATCGTGACGGTGTTCAAACCGCGAATCTTGGTCTATCCAAGCTGGAGAAAACCATGATGAATATGTATCTCAATAAAATGGGTGTATTCCAATCCGAGTTTGGTTTTCCCACTACTTTACATGAAACATATTATCTGCAGGCTAATTTGGAACTGGCCAAGATGGGTGTTCTAAAACCCATCCGTTTAGAAGGGTGGATAAGGGCAACTACCACTGATGTGGAAACAGCTTTCAGACTTGTTCCCAATATCAGGCACCTTAATCTATCCATTTCCACATCGGATCAAATGATCGGCGGGAAATTCAGAGGGACGAAGAGCAGAGAAGATATTATAATGATGATGATTGATGCAGTTGAAGCTGCTCACTCATATGGAGCTAAGAGCATAGGCGTAAATGCTGAGGATGCCTCCCGAACCGATATTGACTTCTTAATTAAATTTGGCATGGCAGCTAAGGATCACGGAGCCCATAGACTTAGGTATTGTGACACCCTTGGCTATGACAATCCTTTCACCATTTATAAAGCCATCAGGAAACTGGCGGAAACCGTTGGTATTCCTATTGAGGCCCATTGCCATGGCGACCTTGGTATGGCTGTTGCTAATTCCCTTGCCGGAGCCAAGGGGTCTCTCGACGGCGGACAGGATGCTTACATCAATACCACAGTAAACGGTATTGGAGAAAGAGCCGGCAATGCTGACCTAGTAGCTACAGTTCTGGCTATCACCAAATCTAAGGAATTTGCTGAGGAATATCAACTGGGAAGACCAATCGACCTGACAAAAGCCTGGAGAATAGCCAAATTTGCCAGCTATGCCTTTAATGTCCCTATTCCTTTGAATCAGCCAGGCGTTGGCTCTAATGCTTTTGCCCATGCTTCAGGCATTCACGCTGATGGTGTGCTGAAGGATCCGGAGAACTACGAGCTATATAATTTCGCTGAACTGGGTAGAGGGGACCCAGAGCTTGTGGAGACTGGCAGGCAAATATGCTCAGGTGAATATGGTGGAATATCGGGATTCAAGCATATTATGGGCAAGATGGAGCTATCCTTCAAGAATAGTGACGAAGCGCGGGAGATACTAGAACTGGTTAGGTACGCAAATGTCGAGGCACAGAGACCACTAGTTAAAGACGAGTTGCGTTTTATAGCCAGATACCCGCAGATTGCTAAAAAGCTTCTAACACTTAAACCACTGGATAACGAGATATAGGTAATTGCTATATATTACATATTATATATTACCAAAGCGTCGTTGGCGCTCCTTATAAGTCATAAGAGCTTTGTGAACCTCATCACGGTTGAAATCGGGCCACAGTACTGGCGTGGAATAGAACTCAGCGTAAGCTGATTGCCATAACAAGAAGTTGCTCAACCGCATTTCACCACCGGTACGAATAATCAGGTCTGGGTCAGGAATACCAGTGGTATAGAGATATTGACTGAACAGGTTATCATCTATTTTTTCAGCAGGAATTTTGGCTTCACATATACTTCTAGCAGCCTGCGTGATATCATCACGTCCTCCATAATCGAAAGCAAAACACAGCGTAAGTCCCGTATTATTTTTAGTAAGTTCAACTGCTGCCTCCATTTTTTTCCTTAATCCCCGTGACAACCTATCTAACCTGCCAATATGTATTAACCTTGTATTTTCCTTATAAAAAGCATTAGATTCTTTGCCAATTCTTCCTGTTAGAAGATCAAGTAATCCTGCTACCTCTGCCAGTGGTCGATTCCAGTTCTCAGTGGAAAAGGCGTAAAGAGTAAGATATTTAATTCCAAACTCCGCGATAATTTTTGCTACCCGTCTGATATTATCACCACCAGCCTTATGCCCTATAATCCTTGGCAAGCCACGTTTTTCCGCCCATCTACCATTACCGTCCATTACAATGGCTATATGCTGTGGAGGATAGTTAGCTGGGGTCATGAATCTGTCCCCCGGTAAAAAGAATGCCGGAACTTTTCTAGTGGATAGGCCAAAGCGTATTTCAAGCTATCAAAAACTAGCTTACTATGGAAATCAAACGATAAATTGGGTGAGTTAAGCAGAGAATTAACCAATCTCATAGAATCCAACACGCCGATTATTTTTTCAATTTGACGGTCGCTTAGCTTGGTGTAAATCTGTCTGGCTCTGTAGCCCATTGAAATTTCCCTGCCTATTTTTGCCTTCCATTGCTTTTGGTAATGAGAAAGCTGGTCTGCAGTTAGTTCGTCCCTGTAGAGACCCTCGCTAAGCACTTTAGCAGCTATTTTAGCAGCTATATGCCCAAAATATATGCCACCTCCAGTAGTTGGCTTCACCTGACCGGCAGCGTCACCGATAACCAGTATCCTATCCCCGTAGGTACACGGTAGAATTTCCATGGGGATGATTTTCTGCCCTATTTTACCTACCCTGCTTGTTATCCTATCCTGACAAAAAGACTCAAGCAGGAATCTCTCCAAATGCAATTTTGCATAAGATGTTGTTATAAGACCAGCCAGAGCTTTTTCTGCTGAAACGGGTACAAGCCAGGCAAAGAAACCCGGTGCCGTCCGTTGTCCAAAGTATATCTCTATTTCATTGATGTTAAAACATTTAATCTCAGTTTGAGAACCAATTGCGAAACGCCCAATTTTACCCAAACCAAGCTTATGGCATAATCTAGGGCTGAAACCACTGGCCAAAATCACAGCCCTTGAATTAATTATTTCTTTTGAGCCTCGGCATGTTGTCTCAACCTGCACCTCGGCTTTTCCTATGGAGATATCACTAACATGAGAAGAAAACAAATACTCAGCACCTTTGGCTTCAGCTTTGCGTGCAATAGCCTGTTCGAAAGATGACCGGTCTATCACATAAGCTTGAACCTTTTCGCTTATTAACTTCAGATATTTCCCGGAAGGTGAAAAGATCTTAGCTGAGTTTACCCTGTTTACTATCACTTCTGGGCTGATACCAAAGGAATCAAAACATTCAGTGCTGACTATCCCAGTACAGCAAACATCAATTCCCGCCTCGCTTTTTTGTTCTAGGACAGCTACGCTATGTCCCGATGAAGCAAGTTCAAACGCAGCATAACTTCCCGCCGGTCCTGCACCTATAATGATGACATCATAAAATTTGCTTGGCAATTAAGAGATACCTATTCAAATATTTAACTATGCAATGTTATCATATTATATAAGGGAGGAAATAGTTAATAGAAATACCAGTAAACTGCAGGGGGTCCATAGTAGTTTTTTATGTTTAAGCAATTTTTCGAGGTAATTGTCATTGGTGCTGGCCCTGCCGGTGCAACTCTTGCTTATGAACTGGCAAAGGAAGGTATAAAGGTACTGCTTCTAGAGAAAGAGTGCTTACCTCGCTACAAGTGCTGCGCCGGTGGTATTACCGCGAGGGCGGCCAAGCTTTTAGATTATGATATTTCTTCGGTGGTTGAGGACACAATTCATGATGTCGTGTTTACCTATCGTTCTGGCCAATATTATATTGGACATGATAGTGAGGACCTGATTTACACGGTTATGCGAAACAAATTTGACTTACTGTTAGTGGAAAGAGCAAAGCAGTATGGAGCCACTATACATGATAAACATAAAGTAACTCAGATACGGATGGATAGTAACGGTGTGGAGGTATCAACTGCAGATGACACCTACCGGGCATATTTTATTGTAGGAGCCGATGGAGCCTATAGCCAGGTGGCAAAACAGCTGGAAATCAAACGAAATGTCAGTTATCTTGCTGCAATGGTAACAGAGCTGAATGTGCCCAGCAAAGATATTGACCGGTGGAAAGGGCGGGTTAACATAGACTTCGGATATATTGCTGGCGGCTTTGCCTGGGTATTACCCAAGAAAAATCATATTTCCGCGGGTATTGGTTGCCATTCTGCCAATGCCGTAAGTTTGAGGCGGGCTTGTAATAAATTTTTACACTCGCTAGCCATCGTCCACTGTAACAATGTCAAATCCTGCAGTTGCCTGATACCCACATCCCAGAGTAATAGCATTGTGTGTAAAGATAGAGCATTACTGGTGGGAGATGCCGCTGGTTTTGCCGATCCCCTAACTGGTGAGGGTATCTATTATGCTGTTCTTAGCGCACAGCTCGCGGCTAATGTGATAAAGGACTGTCTGATACAAGGCGCAGGAGATTTGTCCAGGTATCAACAAGATGTGGAAGATATGATACTATCCGAACTGAATGTGGCACGAGGATTATTAAGAGCGTTAGCCTTTTCTCCCCGGTTGACACTAAAATTATTTAAAAAGGACAAAAGAGTGTGGAGAGCTTGTCTATCCTTGATGCATGATAGAACGAAATATGTTATCATAATTAGGAAAATAAGAGAAATCAAGGGAAAGTTAAGGCTTATTATAGGTATACTAACCTTTCTTTCCCGTCTTAAAGTAAAATGAACAGGCAGTATCGTTATTTGGGGTTAGGTCTGGTTGCCGTTGGATTAGGTCTCGTACCAACAGCATTCCTGCTGCTGAATTCTATTCCCATAATTGCATTAGGAATCGCAGTAATTATACTGGGAGCAGTATGCCTGGCATTGGCAAGAACCAGACCAAAAATTTCCCCTGAAGTAAGTAGTCTTCTTATGAAGACTGGTGTGGAAAATATAGGCTCCTTACTTGAAGAGCTGGGCTTAAAATCCAGGGGAATGTACTTGCCCTCTTCACTGGCGGGTGGAAAGCCACGGGCTATCATCCCGCTACACAATAATCCACACTTCCCTGAAATAAATGTACTCCTTAATCAAAGACTCATAGTTTCTTGTGGGCAGGACCCTGAGGATATCGGCATCATGGTAACCACTGCAGGTTCAAATATCATTAATATGCTTGAGACAAAGCCTGGAGCAACTTCAGACGAGGTTGCCGCTGCCCTGAGCACCGTTCTGATAGGAACCCTGGATCTAGCTACTGGTGTTGAGGTGACAATGGAAAACAATAAGGTTATAGTCAGGTTATCCAATCCACGTCTGGAGGAGAAAGAAAACACCTGGGTTGTACAAAGTCTGGGAAGCTCTACCGCCTCAATAGTTGCTTCTCTGCTTGCTGAAGCTCTTGGTAAGCCAGTGATAATAGAATCCGAGAGTTTGAAATCAAAGGAAAACCTTATCACGTTAGAAATTCTGAGCACTGAATCTGAAATTGCGGAGAACATCAAGCAATAAACTGAATGAAGAGTGAAATAAGAAATGCATTGGCGTTGTATTCTGATGAGTGAACTGAAATAGAAAGGTAATATTTAAATTCTTAATTTGCACTTTTAGTTTTTACCCATGATTAACTAGATGAAAATTTATGATAACTATATTATTATCCTGGCAAGCCTTCTATTAATTACCTCGGTTATTTTTGCAGTACTGGATGAAACCCGTCTGGATCTCTGTTTCTCCGTATTCCTTATCGAAGCCCTGGTATTAAACGAGCTATGCATTTACCTCAATCCCAAAGCGAAGAGAAGCCTGAATACCGTGAACTATGTACTTTTCGCTGGATTCGCGCTTATTGTGGCTAATAAGGTGATAGAGATAATCTGGGGCTTTGACGCTATGGCTATTCTATCGAATATCATAAAGATGAGAGTGATGGACACCCTCAAGGCATAACGCTATTGTGAAAAGGCTTATTTTAGTCCTATCAACGATAATTCTTGCAGCTTCAGCTTTCTGGGGGTTGGTTGTCAATGGATTGAGTCAAATTCCACATGAAGACCCATCAACCGCTGAAACGCACTTTAACTTTATCATCCCATTGCTTCATTATGGTGATATTTTTACTATGATAGCGGAAAGAGATTATTCGCAGGCACGTGAACTATTACAGGAGCTAAAGCTGGATTTTACTCATCTTCCAGAGGATGTAATCTTTATTATGGCCAGGTACAACGACCTGAGTAATGAATTGACCAACCAGCTAGATAAACTGGAACATACGCTCGATAGATGTGAGCAATTCCTGTCAGAAAATAAGCTGAATGAGGCTTTTGTTGAGCTTAATGAAGCTAGGAAGTTAATTTCTGAAGTAAGAATGCTTATCAGAAATATCGTCCTGGCTACAGAAGAACTCTTTCATATTCTGGCTCCTTTCATTTCACCTCAGGATATGGATGCTATAAATAAGGCAAAGGCAAGATTGCAAGAGGCAATAGATAGGCTGGCAGAACTAGAGGCATGGTATATGGAACGCATGCAGAGTCTTGAAGAGGAGGCCGAGCGAAAGGCTCAAGGAAGCATTGAGACTGAAGGTGAACCGGTCAAAGCACTGCTACCTACCGACGTGACCCTTGATATTAGACCTGAGCGGGTATGGGTGGGAGAACGGGTTACTGTATTTGGTAGACTCTGGTCTACAGAAAGGCTTATCGGTGCCAGACAGGTCTCCATATTTTTGGACGGAGAGCACACTGCCACAATTACCACTTTTAGTGATGGTACTTATGAAACCAGCTTCACCCTGCCCTACTGGTACGTACCTACAATAGAAGTTCAGGCTTCCTATGTGCCTACCGGTGATGACAAAGAAATCTACACCGCTGCATCGAGTGAGGTTGAAATAATTACAGTTTTATACCATCACACAGGCCTGAAGACAGAGGTTCCCGAGCGAGCATATCCCGGTTTGCCTGTAAGAATAGGTGGTAAGGTGGAGTCGGATGGTAATGTTATTGGTCGCAGCGTTAGTGTATTTTTTGATGGAGAACCTCTTTTTGAAGATGTCACGGACGACAATGGTTTATTTTGGCGCAATATAATGCTTGACAGGGAAACCTCAACAGGAGAGCACAGGCTGAGATTCACCACCACCCCCGATAATGAATACCGCTCGGCTGGTACCTCAACCGACAGTGTCCTGCAGGTGGAAAAAGTAACACCTGAAATTGAGCTTCAGGCACCCAGGTTTATACTTTTACCGCAGAAGGTTGAGTTAACGGGAGAAGCATATTCTCCGCTTCCTCTTGTAGGAGCTGCGCTAAATCTAGAGACAGGCGGGACTTCCAGTACCATTGTCGTTGATGAGGGAAGATTTGATGTAAAGCTGGCGTTACCTCTGATATCTAACTTTTTGGGTCACAGGAATATAAAAGCCAGCCTTGTCCCCCGGGAGCCATGGCATCTTTCTACCAGTCGATATGTGAGCATTTATGTCATAAATTTGATCTATGTGGCAATTATACTGGCAGCACTCATCCTGGCATGGAAACGTCTGCTGGTGGTTGTACCAGGTATATTTCGAAAAAGGCAGATACCTTTCATACTTCAGGAAGAAACGCAAGGGCAATTAATCTCCACGGTATTCCCTATTCTGGAAATCAATCCTGTACCCGGAGATAATCTTGGAATTATGTTAAGGGCTTATTATGCGGCGGTGGTCGCTGTGCAGAAGCTGGCGATGATTTTCCTTAAACCTCAGATGACCATGAGAGAATTCCTAAATCAGGTTAAATTCTCACTTGGTAAGTTTGCCAGTTTGTTTGAGCGATTAACCTACATGGCTGAGAAAGCGCTTTATTCAAATCACACTATAAGAGAAGACGAGGCTTTGCTGGCTCAAAACATGGCCTCACAAGTGGACATGGAAAGAGTAACAAGTAAATAAGTCATATAAAAATGTAGGGAAATGTACCTAAAATTCAAAAATTCAATTCTATCCAGGGCACAGGAATTAACAAGGTTAGTGGAAAGGTCAGTTACCGAAAGACTTCATCTTATGATAGTGCTTGTCCTGGTTATGCTGGCTTTACTCGTGTGGTTCTATCCCAGCAACAGTGATTTTAAGAGTGAAAATCCTCACTGGAATGGTACCATGGATTTTCTAAGGGATATTGATGCGCAGGTGTTGTATTCTTATGACCCACTACCACCTGAAGCTCATGGTACCACACTGATAGTTATCCCCTACATTGAGCTGTCCCCTGACGACCTGAAGATGGTTGATGATTATGTCAATTCAGGTGGCAGATTGCTTCTTATGGACGACTTTGGATTTGGCAACGGAATACTGGAATACCTGGGGCTTAATCTGAGCTTCACGGGTGTCCAGGTGCTCGATCCATTATTAGACTATAAGAACAGGAATTTGCCCAAGGTGATTGATTTTTCTGATGCTTCTGCCGCTAATGAGGTAGATAGTCTGGTATTCAATCATGCTACCAGTCTGTCCGATACGTCGACAGGCGATGTTGTGGCATGGTCATCATATTTCAGCTTCCTGGATGAAAACCAGAGCGGTCAATGGGATGAAGGAGAACCAAAGGGTCACCTGCCAGTAATTGCTGAATTCAGTATAGGAGAAGGGGAGCTCTTCGTTATATCCGACCCCAGTATTTTAATAAGCAGTATGCTGGAGATGGAGGACAATCGACAGTTCCTGGAAAATATTATCCAGGGCCAGGTATTTTTTGACCAGTCTCATCTTCCCGATGCCGCATTAGATGAAGCCAAGGTGGTGCTAAAGGTTACACGCAGGACGATGGCCACGGTATGGGGTACCCTGGGATTGATAGCAATAGTATTAATATTGACATTAAAACCGATTCGAAATACCAAATTTTTTAAAAAAGTAAAATAACAAGGTCAGGATTGCAGAATTATAAGGAGGGCGATACCAATGGCGAACGACGATCTATCTATACCACAGAAGATACTGGATGAGGTCTCCAAAACAGTTGTTGGCAAGGCGGATACCAAGGAGTTGCTCCTGGTGGCCTTGCTTAGCGGGGGTCACTTACTGATTGAAGGTTTGCCGGGCACAGCTAAGACCACACTGGCGAGGGTATTCGCCCAGACAATTGGGGGCAAATTCAAGAGAATTCAGTTCACCCCTGATATGCTGCCCTCAGATATCACCGGTTTCTATATGTATTCCCAGGATGGTAGTTCCAGATTTATACCAGGTCCTATCTTTACTAACCTGCTGTTAGGCGATGAGTTAAACCGGGCAACACCGAGGACACAGGCAGCCCTCCTTGAAGCCATGCAGGAAAGTCAGGTAACCGTTGAGGGCATAACTCACCTGCTGCCTGTCCCCTCTATGGTTATTGCCTCTCAGCTACCTTATGGCGGTGCCGGCACCTATCCGTTAACAACTGTACAGTCAGACCGTTTTTTACTCCGAGCCTGGAGCGATCTACCCTCTGAAGAGGAAGAGAAAGAGATTATTCAGAATATAGACAATATAGAGGAAAGAGTGGTTGAACCAGTAACAGAGCCACAACAAATTTCACAAATTCGCCAGACCGTTAAAAATATTCACCTGTCGGAGAAAGTCATGGACTACATTATATCCTTGGTAAGACATGTGCGAAATAATCCCGATATCCTGGGAGTTCCCAGCCCAAGGGCTGGTATCGCTTTATACAAGTCATCAAGAGCACTGGCATTACTCCAGCAGAGAGACTATGTGATACCAGATGATGTGAAAAAGCTCTTCCATCCCGCTTTAGCCCACAGGGTAACTGTAAAGCCAGAAGCGGAGATGGAAGGAATAACACCCCAAGATATCATCGAGAAAGCACTGGAAGAGGTTCCCGTGCCAAAATAACCGTAACTATTTATTCCCAGTATCGAATTCTAATATTGTATAGCGAAAATCTGAGTTTCTGGAACAATGAGAGGAATTTTTAGAGTCTACCCCGTTATCTCGCTACTGGCAGCTACTATTTTTTCACCATTACCACAGTCAGCCATAGCTCTGGGATTATTTATGCTGGGATTGTATTTCCTGTTGAGAGTACTGCCTCGCTGGGAAATACCGGTTGCAATTGCTTATCTTTTTGTTATACCGCTTCTATTCCAGCCGGTATTACCAGTTTTTTCGCCTCTGCTGGCTGTACCCATATTACCTTTAATAAGCTGCGCCTTTAAGGAAAATGCTCTCAACCTGAGCATATCCCCTCCAACAAGGCAAAGGGAATTGACGTTAACTTCCAAATCGGTATTATCCGCTGCCGGAGCAACAACAGTTGTTTCCATTCTCCTGGGAAACTGGACTCTGGCAATAAGCGGTGGCATGGCTCTGCTACTTGTTACTGGTATTTTGTTATATGTTTTTAAACACTCGCCACTACCACCTGTGGAGGTAGATCAAAAGGAAATCAGGCTTCTTGCTGGAAATACGACCCGACTAGAAGTCACACTAATACGCAAGACCTCTTTCACCCTTCACATCTCCTTAAATTCCAGCTATTCCTGGGTTCGTCCCGCCAGGCAAGAGTTCTTTAGCATACCTGAGAAGGTAGGGCTTCACCTAACACTCACCCCTTCCCTGTCAGGTCCCTCACAACCGCAGCTTGACATATTTTCTACGGACCCCTGGGGATTATTCCAGATGAGACAGGTAATCAAGCCGGTGAATCTCTATGTTATTCCACGTGCCAGATATGCTGAATGGCTTGCCCGGAAATATCTCGAAGAAACAGCATCACAGGCTGGAGCCCGTTCAGCTACATTTTCACCGGTTATATCAGGTATGTCTCCCCGGGGGGGTGTTGAATATTACGATAGCCGGTTTTATCAGCCAGGCGATAAATTAAAGGACATAGATTGGAAACATACTATGAAGCTGGGTAACATCATAGTTAAAGAATATCTGGAAGAGGCGCGACATATGGCGATAATAGCTGCCAATCTAGCAGTAGCAAATATCGAAGAGGCAGACAAACTGGTTTATAACCTTATCGTCTCAGCATTGACTCTGGCGGGAGCAATAATTCCAGCCGCCATAGCAGCCTATGACCATGAGAAGGTTCTGGCGGTAACCCCACCCCTTGACTCCAGAGACCTGGTAAAAGAAGCATTGAAATTAGGTCAGGAAGTGGTTTTAATTACACCTCTGAAGAGATATATCCAGCCTCCTGATATCAGGCAGCTTAATATCTCTTTAAGACAATTGCGGGGAACATCTCTGGAGGCAGCAAGAAAGCTAAGAGAAATCCTTCAAATTGAGAGAAAGGCGATAGAGGAAGGGGTTAAGGAACATCCAGCAAAGGTGGCATTGAGCCGCGTCACAGCTCACGCCTTACCACCGGCAACAATAACGGTGATTTCCTCCTGGAATCATGATAACGAAGCCCTGTCACTGACTCTGGAGGAGCTAAAACGCAGGGGATATAATACTACGGTGTTGGAAATCAGAAATTAGAATTAATAGTTTATAATGGAAAAAGGATACTTGTTGGAATTCTATCCCGTAGTTCTAATTTTTATATTTTCCTTTTAATTTTTAAAATGCTGGTATTAGGACATGCTGGAATTACGCTGGGTGTAGCCACTGCACTGAATGGTGCCCCGAGCAAAAAATACCCTGTTAGCATACCTTCTAATTCAGCTTCAACTGGGCTTCCTTTCATGATGTCTCTGTTTTACTCTCTGGCAAAACGTATAGATATAAGAATCTTGCTGGTAGGTTCACTACTCCCCGATATCATCGACAAGCCAGTAGGGCAAATCCTGTTACAGGATACCCTATCCAACGGCAGGATATTCTGCCATACATTGCTCTTCCTGCTTATCATTTCCTTTGCAGGTATATACCTGTATCAAAAAAGAAAAAAGAACTGGCTCCTTGTCCTGTCATTCGGCACATTTACACACCTCATCTTCGACCAGATGTGGCTTACTCCCCATACCCTTTTCTGGCCACTACTCGGATGGAGCTTTGAGAAAGGGTCTCCAGACCTTGTTATCTGGATACAAGGTATATTTACCGAACTGATATCGGAGCCCAGCGTGTACATCCCCGAGATTATCGGAGCTGTGGTGCTGAGCATTTTCGTCGTGGAAGTTATACGCCTGAAGGCGGTTGGCAGCTTTATAAAAAGAGGTACCATTAGCATACCAGCAGGTGGAATTGACGCTCATTTTTAACAAAAGACAAACGTGTAGTGTACAATAGAGGTAAGCTGAGCTAATTGAGTCTTTACCAATATGTGACACTATGGTTTAATATAAGTCAATTTAAGAAAGCCAGGTGATAATGGCTGGAATATTAAACAGTATTAATAGCGCTAACGACCTCAGTACATTGGTCAAGGCTGAACTGGACCAGCTTTGCACAGAGATACGAGAACTACTGATAAGCAGGGTTACTGAAAATGGTGGTCATCTGGCCTCAAACCTGGGTGTGGTTGAGCTTTCTATTGCATTACACCGTGTATTTAATAGTCCCAAAGACAAGATAGTATGGGATGTAGGACATCAAAGCTACGTTCATAAATTATTAACAGGGCGAAAGGATCAATTCTTTACCCTCCGTAAATATCAGGGACTCTCAGGTTTTCCTGACAGAGATGAAAGCACTCACGATGTTTTTACCACCGGACATGGTGGTACTTCCATATCAGCGGCTCTGGGTATGGCTCTAGCCAATGAACTTACCCACGATGATTCCCATGTTATAGCCGTCATAGGCGATGGTTGCCTTACCGCCGGTATGGCTTATGAAGCATTAAATCATGCCGGGCATCTGGGTACAAGGCTTATCGTGGTGCTCAACGACAATGGTATGTCCATTTCACCCACGGTGGGAGCATTAGCCAAGCGGTTAAGTATGCTGCGGACAGGCTATCATTATAAAACAGCCAAGGGTCGCATAGATCGGCTTCTGTCTCTCTTGCCCCGAAATAAGAGGCTACTCTGGGCAATATACCAGCTTAAGAAAGGAGCCAAGGCGATAATCATGCCCACTATGATATGGGAACAGCTTGGCTTTACTTACCTGGGTCCTGTAAATGGTCATAATATCACTGAAATTGAAGCTGTCCTTACTAGAGCTAAAAACTATCAGTATAAACCCGTGCTGGTGCATGTACTGACCACCAAGGGCAAAGGCTATAAACCAGCTGAAAATGATCCCGTTCACTTCCATGGTCTATCTTCTGAAGACGAGATCGTCAAAACCGCACCTACTTTTAGTGAAGTATTTGCTGGCACAGTCGGCAGGCTGCTCAGTGATAACCCCCGCGTGGTGGTGATTACTGCCGCCATGGTAGAAGGCAATGGCCTGTCTCATCTTTCCAAGGAGTTCCCTCATCGCATCTACGACGTAGGTATTTCCGAGCAGCATGCTGTTACCCTGGCTGCAGGACTGGCCACCCAGGGTTTTAAACCCATTGTGGCAATATACTCTACCTTCCTTCAACGAGGCTTTGACCAGCTATTACACGATGTATGTCTTCCCGATTTACCGGTCACTTTTGCACTGGACCGCAGTGGCATTGTGGGTGAGGATGGCAAAACTCATCAGGGTATATTCGATTTATCCTATCTCGGTCTTATGCCGAATATGATTATCTCCGTTCCCAGAAATGAGAATGAACTTCAGCATCTGCTCTATACCGCTCTGGACGCAGGCCATCCCATGGCAATTCGCTACCCCAGAAGTCAAGGGGATGGCATACCATTAGACCCTGATTTTCATAAGCTACCAATAGGTAAAGGCGAAATAATAAGGAAAGGCAAGGATATAGCCATAATTGCTATTGGCTCGACTGTTGGCGCCTCACTTGAGGCTACGGAGCTTCTGGCTTCTAATGGAATTGAAGCATCGCTGATTAACGCTCGCTTTGCTAAACCACTGGACTCAGAGCTTATCCTGGATACAGCCAATATCACCAAAAGAATAATCACTGTGGAGGAAAATGTTCTTAGTGGAGGATTTGGTGCTGCAGTGCTGGAGCTGCTGCAAAAATACGGTATGTCAGACGTTAAAGTAATGCGATTGGGTATCCCTGATGTATTTGTACCTCATGGTAAGCAGGATTTGCTCCGTTCTATCTACCACCTTGACTCCCATAACATCGCCCAGGAGTGCTCCGATTTTCTAGCTCACATCCAGCCAGAGATGCAGGGCCAGTTTGGCTCCGCTATCCTTCAGCACTAATTCATCTCCCTCATATAGCTGGAAAATCGATTTTCCAGGAGGATATTGGATTTCCTGCTCTAATTTTTCACCACCGGCTACGGTAAAGCTCATTTCTCTCTGTACAGTACCCTGCTGCCATACCTCAAGCCTGTAATTACAGGTAATGCCGGACTTATTTTCCAGACTTATCTCTCCTTCACCTTCAGCCTCATCTATTTTTATGTCAACAAAATTACCACTTTCCAGTTGACTGCTAATGTGCTGGTTTTCCCTTGGTTTGGTACTGAATAGTAGAAATTCTAGCTTCTGCCCTTCTCCCACCTTTAAAGGCTCGAAAAATAAACTCCCTTCCCATTTATCCTCATTGGCCAGTGTTCCTATTCTTACAGTGTTGTCATCAATGAGACTGAGCTGTTCATCTTCTTCCTGTAGCCATACCTTCAATCCAGTCTCTACCCCATCCAGCATCATTTTAACCTGATAACTCGTCTCCTCCTGTTCATGATTTACTATGCCAAGTATAACTTCTGCCTTTTCCCCCATCTTTATGTTCGTAGGATATCCTTCCGCCTTACCCTGCGGTCCCAGAATATAAAATTCGGTGAATTTTTCCCCCACTTTGGGCTTGGCTATTACATATCCCAGAGTTCCAATCGCCCCCACTATAGCAACGATCAGTACTATCGATAGAACCTTATCCAACCTGCTCTGCCCCTGCCATGAAGGAAATTTAATCTTAAATGGTACGGTGAACCTATCACTATCTGTAAGTCTTCCCCTCCTGTACCAGGCTACACCGCACATGGCCACAATGAACACTATTATAGAAAATAGAACTGGACTAACCCTTATTCCCCAGGGAGTGTAATTCAGGATAAGACCGATAAGGGGCACCACAGCAATGCTCAACCCGAAACTTAAAGCTATCCGCTCAATCCCACCCAGGCTTGCTTTCCTGGGAAAGAGAGCGGCAATCAGTGTGTACCCGGGAAAAAAGAGCAGGAAAGGTAACCCCAGCACTATGCGTAAAACTCCGCTGGTGAATAATACCGCAGGCACCAGTATCAAACTGACAACCAGGATAGCAATCAGGTCCCACACTTGACTGGTGCTTTTCATTTATTAATTCTAGATTTTAACATTAGGCTGAAGATATATGCGAGCCCAAAGGTCTGTCCACATTGTACAGTGAGCAGCCTTTGCTGCTTTTCTTCCATAGCTTTCTGTGACAAATTTTACACTTATAATTACAGAACACCAATAAACTGGATAATTTTCCTTGACAAATAACGAAGCAAAGGTGTAGCATTTAGGTACTTACTGTGATATTAGATGAAATGAGTTGCTATAAAATAGCAAGGCAAGTTAAGTAGTATATCATTATGTTTTTAGAATAACTGAGCAATTATACGATGCATTTATTTATTACAAACCTCAATTATCTCTTCGAAGGAGATGAATAATATGGGAAACCTTTTAACTGTAGCAGAACTGGCTGAGTATTTACGGCTCACCAAGAGGACAATCTATAGATTGCTCAAGAAAGGAGATATCTCAGCAGTCAAGGTGGGTCATAAATGGAGATTTGATGAAGAAGTAATCGCAAAGTGGTTACATCCTGATACCGGTGGTGGGAAGAAGCGCATTTTAGTTATTGACGACGACCCTGTTACTGGTTTGCTCTTTAAACAGGCGCTGGGAGATTCGGGGCACACTGTAGTAACCGCTGATACCTGTGCTGAAGCTCTTAAATACGTCGAGCAATTGAAATTTGACCTGATTTTCCTTGATCTGAGGATTAGTACATTTAATAGTGATGAAATATTACGTCACATCAGGGATATCAAGCTAGATGCCAGTATAACCATCATTACAGGCTACCCGGACAGCGAGTCAATGAACAGAGCGCTTGCTTATGGTCCTTTAAATATTATTAAGAAGCCCTTTAGCACTGAGGATATCGTTGCCTTCGTCGGCAGTTAATAACAGT